>Ga0156225_135_pt1 | contig 84585 bp, 71 predicted proteins | sample RifCSPlowO2_12_FD_107873 | JGI IMG/M metagenome (GOLD analysis project Ga0156225, IMG submission 107873) | Bacteroidetes bacterium RIFCSPLOWO2_12_FULL_37_12 | reverse complement strand
AGGGTATAAGGGTATAAGGGTATAAGGGTATAAGGGTATAAGGGTATAAGGGTATAAGGGGTTAAGGGTATAGAGGTATAAATTAATCTAACAGAAATGACTGCATTTATTTACATATTAATAGTACTTTTTTCTCTGGAGGAGGGTATCGCCCAAAACATAGATTCTGTTTTTATAAACCCTACTTCCGATGTAATTATTACCCTATCGGATTCATCTTTAATTGCCGGGGAATTTATAGATAGAAATGATTCCTTTGTATTTCTAAAAACATCCAGAATGGATACGCTACCCATTCCCAAAAAAAGCATTGAAAAAATAAAATTTATACATCCATTAAGGAATGATTTAATATATTTCAAAAATAAAGTCAGATTGTATGGGTCAATATTGGGCTATGATAAAACCGGAGTTTGGTTTAAAAACATGCATAAAATCAAATATCACTATTATTATAATATTGTCGATACTATAAAATCAGAGAAAAAATATGTTTCTTTCAAGAACTATCATTTCAAGTCACCTAATTCCCCTTTCATTTTATTTTCTGAGTCATCCTTTCCAATATTAAACGACCATTATTTCCGTGTTTTTTTAAATGGTACAACTTTAACTCACAATTTAAAATTTTATCTTTTTAACCAATTTTCCCTGGGGGCAGGTTATGAATGGGATTTTTCCATTAATCGTTTTCCTATCTTTTGGTTTCATATTAATAAACCATGGTACATAACTCCTTATTTTGCTACAAACGTAGGGTTTGTATATTCAAATTTGTTTAATCAAATACGTAAATACAGCTACCGTTCATACGGGTTACGTTATAAATCGTACTTTTTTGATACTACTTATGAAAATAGTCATGGATTTGTTTATAATTTATATTCGTATGGAACACCTAAAAGTTGTGTCACTGCAGGTTTTGCTTACGAAATTTATTCAAAAACAAAAATTTACCAACCGGCTTTAACGTTTAGCGGCATTTCGTATATCAGCAGGGCATTGGCTTTCTTTTCCGAAAATTGGTTTGTCCCATTACGTATTAATTATCATTTCCGGGAGGACATACAACTCAAACAGGGTGTTTTGAATTATCAGTTTTTTTCTTTCAACGGGATAAAAATTTCTATGAGAAGTACGGATTTATTTTTAGCATTTTTATTGAACCCGGAAGATAAAATTTATTCCCGGGAAGAATGGTGGGTTTTCGGCTTTATCTTTAAATTCTGATAATCTTATGAAAATATTACTTTACCTTTTTTATTTTTGTTTTTTAATTACATTCATGGACATTGAAGCTAATGCACAGCCAAACATAAATTTCAATAATTATATAAATGAGGATGTGATAGTAAAAACCTATCATGCAGAGATACGAGGACAGTTGGTAGGCATCAAAGAAAAAGAAGTTATTATACTTCAAAAAAATGTCGGTGAGGTTTACATTCCCTCTAAAGAAATAAAATCCATTAGAACATTAAAAATAAAAACGGATAGTGATGTAAAAAAAGATACTTCAAATATTCCTAAGGAATTATGGGTGCCCAAACCCCCTACTTGCTGGAGATATTTTTTTACACCTACTTCAATAAGTTCTGATGAAACTGAAATTCAATATATTAACAACACCATAGTTTATAATGCAGTACAATTTTCTTTTGCAAAATATTTTTCTATATCAGGCGGAATAGCTTTAGGAAGCATCCATATTCATCCCAGAATAAATTACTCTTACAATAAATATTTTCATGCAGGAGTTGGGTATATGTATTATTTAGGAGGAAGAGATGACTTCTTTAACGGTATCAGAGGTACTTTGACTGTTGGAAATAATTTGAATAACATTTCGTTAACAGCCGGAACCGGTAAACAGGATTTCGATAAAAAGGGGTATTTATATGCTGTTTCCGGACAGATTTCGGTGGATAATTCATTTGGTTTTATTTTCGAATTAATCAACCGTAAAAATGAAGATGATAATCATTTTCAAAATAGTAACTATTTAGTGGTAGGATGGCGATTGTGTTTTAGAAGGATGCAAATAAAACCGGTTTACATTCGCAATACTGCTACTGGTGAAAAAAAATCCAACCAATATTTTATGTTTACATTGGAGAGAGCTTTTTAGTTTGTGCCCCAATTTTTATCATTAAATAATTAAATTAGTTCTAATAAATAATGTTTAAAGCAGTAGGGAAAGAAGTAGGTTGACTCAGATACAGCATTACTTCAGTTATTCTAAAATAATTTTCTGTTTGTAAATTATTTTTCCGTCCTGTAACATTTCCAGAAAATACATTCCTGGTTTCTTATATGAGAAATCAATACCTTCCTTTTGAAAAGTCCTCTCAAATACAACCAAGCCAAGTGTATTATAAATTTTAATTTTTCCATTTGATAATGTGGGTGGTAGCAATTTGAATATTCCATTAGTTGGATTTGGGTAAATAGAGAAGTGAATATTTTGTTCTGTTAATGCACTAATACCTGTACAAATTTCTACAACCACTTGTGCTGTGGCACTATCAGAGCAATTATTTCCGTCTGTAATGGAATAAGAAATGGTGTGAAAACCAACTCCTGGAATTGCCGGATTAAAATTATTTCCGACTACACCTGCTCCAAAATAATTACCTCCTTCCGGAAAACCTCCTGAAAGTAAATATTCATTGGAATAATGGCAAAAAGTGTCTTCATTTAATATTAATGTTACGTTTGGCGATTTGTTAATTGTAAGGTTCAGTGTAATTAAACTATCACAACCCGCTATATTGGATATTGTATCTGTGTAAATTCCTGAAGTAGAATAAGAGTAACTTTTCCAAGTGAAGCTGTCACAGGCAGTAATAGTTTGGTAAGAAGAAGAGGAGCATTGGTTTTCGTATGCACCCATGTCTATCCTTCCATTATTGATGCGTGGACTTCCGCCAATGTCGGTAGCGGGTATATTTAGACCTGTAGTATCGTATGTCCCAGCATCAATACAAGGCGAGGAATTTTGCAATGACCAATTAGCAGTTAACCCATTAAAACCAGTGCCACTACCGCCTGACGGAGACACAAAAAATGGGTCAGTGTCGATATTATTTTGATAAGTTCCTAGATAAAAATTACCGTTGAGCGAAAAAGCGGCAGTGCCACCTTGAATATCACAATAATAAAAATCAGGATCACTGGCTTCATCGTACAAATAAACCTGAGCCCCGCTTGTGCTTGCAACATTTCCCCATAAAATTGTATTTCGTAATGTAGGATCACTGTTGGTATTGCAAAATAATCCGCCACCAGTAGTAGCTGAATTGTTTGAAATGGTGTTATTTAAAATTGCCGGTTTACTAGTTGAAATGCAATAAATTCCACCACCATTGGATGAAGCTGTATTGTTTGAAATGGCGTTATTTGAAAGGGTAGGACTACCCCCGAGTAGATAAAATGCACCGCCATTCAAAGATGCAGAATTGTTTGAAATTGTATTATATAAAATGGTAGAATTACTGTAGGTAAAATATAGTCCACCGCCATCAGCAGAAGCGGAATTATTAAAAAAAATGTTGTTTGAAATAGTAGGACTACTGCCTTGACAATAAATTCCCCCTCCTTTAGGTGTTGAATTGTTTGAAATAGTATTGTTTGAAATAATTGGGTAACTGGTATTGTAGCAATAAATCCCACCCCCTCCGATAGTAGCCAAATTGTTTGAAAAGGAATTATTTGAAATGACAGGACTACTACCGTCGCAAAAAATTCCACCACCTAATCCTGATGAATTATTTGAAAATGTATTATCTGAAATAATAGGGTATTTGTTACCGTACGCGCAATAAATACCACCACCATAATCTGAGGAATTATTTGTAAATGTATTATTTGAAATATTTGGACTGCTACTATTGATGCAATAAATTCCACCGCCCCAAGAAGATGCTGTATTGTTTGAAATAGTATTGTTTGAAATAACAGGATTACTATAATTGTTGCAACAAATACCGCCACCACCCTTTGTAACAAAATTGTTTAAAAGTGTATTGTTTGAAATTATAGGGTTGCTATAATTGCAATAAATTCCACCTCCATTATAAGCGCTACATCTATAAAAAATAGAATTTTTAATCATTATTTTAGAAAAGCTCATAATGAATAGTCCTCCTCCATTATTTTCCGGACTTGTTCCTGTTGCTTTTCCATAAAGAAATTTGCAAAAAACAAATAGAGAAGAGTCCTGTGTGGAAGTTATCCCGTCATATCGTATTCCTTTCCAACCGCTTGTAGTATCAATTGCAGTAAACGTGATACTGTCACTTTGATTTCCAACTGCTATTAGTTTTCCTAACACAAGTAGTTTGTAAACACCTTCAAATTCTATCTTAACGCCTGGTTCTATGGTAAGTGTTGAATCAGCAGGTATCATAATACTTCCCTGAACTCTATAGGGTGAGCCGGTAATGTTCCACGTACCATAAACTAATCCACCAGAAATTGTGGTTTGTGCTTGTATTTGTAATGGAAAAAGAAAAAGAGTAAAGTAAAGAGTTGAAAATACAACTAAACAGAATTTTAAATGGAAAGATTTCATTTTTAGTTTTATTAACTGAAAATATAAACTTTATTTTAAAGATTATAAATAAATTCAATCAAATAATTCTATAGAACAAAGTTATACATAATTTTTTGCATTATTCAAACAAATGAAAATAAACTGTTTTTTTGGATATATTTCATTATATCGGCAGTATTGTACAAAATAATTTAATAAAGGGATGACTATATTGTGACAAGTAAGTGACACCTTCATTGCTAAACCATTTTTAAATCATAAGTTTTTATTAAATTTACATTTCGCAGTTATACTTTCAATATTGGTACATCTATTGACAATACAGGCGGTTACATATAAAAATACCTGAATTTTAACTAATTTTGAATTTTTCTGTCATAATGTCACTTATTATAATTCTTTTATGAGCTGGGAAAAAAATTTAACTGAACTTTTTTCACCCAAAGAAGAACAGGATGTGGAAGTAGGAGGTCCCATGGAATTGGTTCCGTTGCTCTCAATGGATGAAGAAAATCAGATGAACAAAGAGGCAACCCCTGAAGTACTGCCTATTCTGCCTTTAAGAAATACCGTTTTATTTCCCGGAGTTGTGATTCCAATAACCGCAGGCAGAACCAAATCGAACCGTTTGGTAAACGATGCCTACCAGAAAGATAAAATTATTGGAGTGATTGCGCAGAAAAATACCGAAGCCGATGACCCGGTAGAAAATGATTTGTATAAAACAGGTACTGTTGCACAGATTTTAAAAGTATTCAAATTGCCCGACGGGAATACCACTGTCATTATACAAGGAAAGAAACGCTTTGAAATTGCTCAGATTGAAACGTATAAGCCCTACATCCGCGCTAAAATTCATGTTCTGGAAGAGAAAATCACGCATTTATCAAAAAAAGAAGTTACCGCCTCCGTTGCCTCACTGAAAGAACTCGCGCTAAATATCATAAAACTCAATCCCTCCATACCGGTTGAAGCAAGATTTGCCATTGAGAATATTGAAAGCCCTACATTTTTAACAAACTTTCTGGCATCGAACGTAAATGCGGCGGTAGCAGACAAGCAAAAAATTCTTGAAACAGAAGATTGGGCGGAAAGAACATCGTTTTTAATGACACTGATGGCTAAAGACCTTCAAATGCTTGAATTAAAAGATAAAATTCAGAACAAAGCCAAAAAAGATATAAACCAACAGCAAAAAGATTATTACCTGCGACAGCAAATACGTGCGTTGCATGAGGAGTTGGGTGAAGAAAGCCCTGACTTCACCGTTGATTCTATGAAGAAACGTGCGAAGAAGAAAAAATGGAATAAGGATATGCAGGCAATTTTTGACAAGGAAATAAAAAAACTTCCTCGCATGAATCCTGCCGCTCCCGATTACTCACTTCATCTGAATTATATTGAACTTTTATTGGAACTCCCCTGGGATGAATACACCACCGATAATTTTGATATGAATCACGCCAAAGAGGTTCTTGATGAAGACCATTTCGGACTCGAGAAAGTTAAAGAGCGGATTCTCGAATATCTTGCCGTACTTTCCCTTAAAAAAAATATGAAAGCGCCGATTCTATGTTTATGTGGACCTCCGGGAGTAGGAAAAACCTCACTTGGAAAATCAGTCGCTAAAGCATTAGACAGAAAATATGTCCGTATTTCATTGGGAGGACTTCATGATGAGGCGGAAATCCGCGGCCACAGGAAAACGTATATCGGCGCCATGCCCGGTCGCATTATTCAGTCATTGAAAAAAATAAAGTCGGCAAATCCGGTATTTGTGCTCGATGAAGTGGATAAAATCGGAGCTGATTTCAGAGGGAACCCGGCGTATGCTTTACTGGAGGTATTGGACCCTGAGCAAAATCACAGTTTTATAGATAATTATGTGGAACATGGTTTTGATTTATCAAAAGTTTTATTTATCGCCACCGCCAATTCATTAGACGGAGTGCATACAGCCCTTCGCGACCGGATGGAGGTTATTGAAATCAGCGGTTACACACTGGAAGAAAAAACTGAAATCGCATTGAATTATTTATTGCCGAAACAAGTTGCAGAACATGCACTTGAAAATAGTGATATAGAACTTTCAAAACCGGCAATCCATAAAATTATAGAAAGTTATACGCATGAATCAGGCGTGCGAAATCTGGAAAGAAAAATTGCGGCTATTGCCCGAAATGCCGCAAAAAATAAAGCGATGGGAAGCAAAAAAACAAAAGTGGTTGACGTTGAAACAGCACAGAACATTCTTGGAAAAGAAGAATTTATCAACGAGAAATATCAGGATAATAAAGTAGCCGGAGTAGTTACCGGTCTTGCATGGACTCCTGTAGGCGGTGATATTTTATTTGTAGAAACCGGTTTATCGCAAGGGAAAGGAAAACTAACGCTCTCAGGACATCTGGGCGATGTGATGAAAGAAAGCGCACTTGCGGCACTGACATATTTGAAATCCCATTCCAAAAAATATAAGATTGATCCGGATGTCTTTGAACATTTTGACATTCACATTCACATTCCGGCAGGTGCCATTCCCAAAGATGGTCCTTCTGCGGGTGTCACTTTGCTGACCTCGCTTTTTTCAGCATTTACACAACGGAAAGTAAAAGATTTTCTTGCCATGACCGGTGAAATTACACTTCGCGGTAAAGTACTTCCGGTAGGGGGAATCAAAGAAAAAATTCTTGCCGCAAAAAGAGCCGGAATAAAAACCATTTTACTTCCCATGGATAACCAAAAAGATATTACCGAAATAAAACCTTCGTACCTGGAGGGCGTTCATTTCCATTATGTAAAATATATGAATGAGGTGTTGGAATTTGCAGTGACAGAAGAATTGGTTGAGGAGCCGTTTGATCTCAGTTTTTCAAAAAATAATGTTAAGAAGGAAAAAGAAGCAGAGATGGTTAATGATTAATGGTTGGATGGTTAGATGTTAGATGTTTGATGTTTGATGTTTGACGTTTGACGTTTTGTGTTTAGTGTTTGTTAATTACTTATTGTTAATTGAAAATTTTTCTAATGAGATATCACATAGTTTTATTTTTTATAATTATTTCTGCTTTCTATTCGCAGGCACAGGTTGGTGGCACTCATACATTCGCTTTTTTAGACCTTCCCTACTCTGCACGTATTGCGGCAACTGGTGGTGTCAACGCTTCAAATTTCAAAGATGGTTTTTTTTCTAACCCGGCACTGGCGGGTCCTCAGCCGTCCAAACCCTTGCAATTAACTTTTTATAATTATTTTTCAGGGATACGTTACGGAGCATTTGCGTATTCCCATCCCTTGAATGAAGAGAATCTTTATTACTTAAACATCGGCGTGAATTCCATCGGATATGGTGAATTCAAAAGAACAACTTCTGAAGGGACAGATGTAGGAACTTTTAGTGCTGGGGAAACCGTTTTTTCGCTGGGAATGACTTTTTTCCTGAAAAATTTTTCTTATGGCTATTCTATACGTTATCTTGAATCCAAAATTGCTGAGTATTCTTCCAATGCGTTACTTGCTGATCTCGGAATTGTTTACAAACATCCCGTGAAAGAATTTACAGCGGGTGTCACTTGGAAACAAATTGGTTTCCAGACAAAGACATATACGGGAGGGAATAAAGAACCCTTACCGGATAATTTACAAGTTGGCATAACTCACAAACTGGAACACATGCCTATGCGCTATAGTTTAACAGCACATACACTTAACCAATGGGATATTGTTTATCTCGATCAATCAAGGAATATCATTCTCGATGATAAAGGAAATCCGGTAATCCCGCAAAAAAAAATCGAAGATAAAATAATGAGTCACATCACTGTTGGAACAGAGCTATTAGTTGGGAAAAATCTGGTTTTGAGAGCCGGATATAGCCATCAGAGAAGGCAGGAATTTCGCCTCGATGAGAAAACAGGAGGAGCCGGTTTTTCCTGGGGTCTGGGTATTTGCATCAAAGGATTTACATTAGATTATGCAAGAGCAACCTATTTAACCGGTGCCACTATTAATTTTTTTACGTTGACAATGGATTTGAATTCATTTATAAAAACACAACTTGTCAAGACCGATGAATAATGAAAATAAAGATATACGATTAAACAATTAATTTCTAATTTTTCAAAAAATGCTAAAAACTGAAACTGATAAAAAAGCAGAACAATCAGACACCATTGCCAATAAATTAACTCCTCACCAGATTGTCAAGGAACTCGACAAATATGTGATCGGTCAGGACGATGCAAAAAAAATTGTTGCAGTGGCACTGAGAAACAGGTACCGGAGATTATATGCCCCTGAAGATATTAAAAATGAAATAATGCCAGCCAATATTCTGATGATTGGCACTACAGGCATCGGAAAAACTGAAATTGCCCGCCGGCTTGCTAAAATTGCCGATGCGCCTTTTGTAAAAGTAGAAGCATCTAAATTTACCGAAGTGGGTTATGTAGGAAGAGATGTGGAAAGCATGGTGCGTGACCTCGTGGAGCAATGTTATAGCATGGTGAAAACACAGAAATTGGAAGAAGTGAAAACAATAGCCGCTGAAAGAGTTGAGGATATTATTCTGGATATTCTTATTCCCTCTGTAAAACCTTCAGTTCCCGCTCACAAAGTGGATTTACAAAGCAATTCCCATGGGGAGAAATCCATTGTGGTCACAATGACTGAGGATGTTCCCGTTGAAAAACAAAAAGAAAATGGACAATCCATGGAGGACTTGGAACTTAACAAACGAACCCGCGAAAAATTCAGAATTAAAATCAGGAATGGTGAAATGGATGAACGTAAGATTGAAATACAAATACAGCAATCCGTTTCCACAGGAATTGGGGTAGTGGCACCGCCGGGTGTTGACGACATGACGATGATGAATATCCAGGAAATGATTGGCGGCATGTTGCCCAAAAAAAATAAAACCCGGTTGGTTACTATTGCGGAAGCAAAAAAAATTCTCCTTGAGGAAGAAGCCGCCAAGTTGATTGATTACGATTTAGTGAAAGCCGAAGCCATCAAAAAAACAGAAAATTCAGGCATTATTTTCATTGATGAAATTGATAAAATTGCCAATGCACAAGGTAAAAGCGGTGGAATAGATGTAAGCCGTGAAGGAGTTCAAAGGGATTTGCTTCCTATTGTGGAAGGTTCAACCGTAAACACCAAATACGGAGCGGTAAATACAGACCATATTTTATTTATTGCGGCAGGCGCATTCCATGTTTCCAAACCATCTGATTTAATTCCTGAATTGCAGGGACGCTTTCCTATCAGAGCCGAACTGACCTCTTTATCCCGAAGTGATTTTTATAAAATTTTAAAAAATCCCAAGAATGCACTTACCAAACAATACGAAGGATTATTCAAATCAGAAAATGTGAAAATTGAATTCACCGATGAGGCGCTAAAATTAATTTCAAAGTTAGCGTTTGAAGTGAACGAAAAATTAGAAAATATCGGCGCCAGGCGGTTAAGCACACTTATGAGCCAGTTGCTAAATGAATATCTTTTCGATGTTCCCGAAAAAATTCCTGCCGAAAGTAAATTAATGATTGATGAAAAATTAGTTCAGGAGAAATTAAGCATACTGGTGAAAGACCAGGATTTGAGTAATTATATATTGTAGGGTTCCTCTAAAAACTCAAGACCAAAAAAATTTACCACATAGACACATAGGCACATAGAAATTCACAATAGAAATTTCTATGTGCTTACCTATGTGCCTATGTTCCTATGTGGTTAAAGTAGTTTTTAGAGGTGTCCTGTAGATAAATCAAAAAACCCACTTCACTTCTTCCTCCGAAAATCCACCGAAAACTCCAAGTCCTCCTGGGATATTTGAAATAATCCGGACCGGCTCTCCGGTCTCGGAATTCTGCAATGAAGTTCTCAGGTAATCATAATATTCCAAATTGATATGCCTGAACAAAATTTTTACCGTGTCACCTTTTTCAAACGCCCGGCGCATGATGTAGAGCCGGTTTTCTATCTCCGTATCAACAAAACGGAATGGAAGACCGTCTGTAAAGGGTTCGTATTTGGGAAGTTTAACTTCATCGGGGTTTACTTGACTGGGAGTTTTGTCAGACGATACTCTGAAATAATGCACACTATAGTAAGCGGTACGGGCTGGAGGTTTAAAATAAAAATATGCCAGTGACACTGAATCCCCATTCGAAGAGTTGGAAATTTTTTTTACCCTGACACTATCCACGGTTGATTTTTCAGGAACCTTTGTTGAAATTATATAGGTTTTTTCATTTGGGATTTGCACTGTCAGAGTGTAGGTTTCATTATGTTTTATTTTATGATTCAAGGAGAAATAAACTCCTTTGGGGATACTATCCTTTGTTTTTAATGTATCAGACCAATCAGTACCTGTTAAAATAACAGTGGCATCCGAAATTCCTAATTCCTCATAATTTCTTGGTTCGTAAATAGACACAGAACGGGTTACAATAGCGCCGGGAAATGTATCTGCTCTCATTAATGAGTAGATGACAACTTTATCCTGATATTCAGGCAAATCAAAAAACACATCTTGCTGACAGGAGATAATGGAGAGTGTTGTTAATAGTATGTAAAGGGTTTTTTTCATTCTAAAAACTAACGGTATAACTAATGCTCGGAATAATGGGAAATAAAGTCACCTGACGGCTCTGACTGTAAATCATGCGGTTTTCGGTATATCGTTCTTCGAAGAAAATAATAAACGGATTTTGCCGGTTATAAATATTATAAATGCTAAATGACAACTCTGAGGAATATTTCTTCTTTTTCCATTCGCGGTTTACAGAAATATCAAGACGATGATAGGAAGGCATTCGCACGGAATTTCTGGAAGGGTAGTCATAATACACTGTATTATCAATAACATATCTTCCATTGGCTATAGTAACCGCATTACCGGTGTAAAAAACCCACACCACACTTGCATTCCAGTTTTCAGTGATTTTATAAGTTGACACTATATTAATATCATGACGGCGGTCAATCCGGGCTGGAAATGCAACCCCATTGTTTAAAAATTGAAATTTCCGGTTAGACCAACTGAGGGTATAACCGACCCAGCCGGTAACTCTTCCAGCTTTTTTTTGAACCAGAATCTCAATACCATACGCATCTCCTTCCCCATAGACAATTTCGTCGTTGACGGAAGGATTTACAAAAACCTGCGCCCCCTCCCGGAATTCAGCCAGATTTCTCATTTTTTTATAGTAACTCTCAAATGTGGTTTCAAATTCAGTAGCAAAAAAATTAACCAACCGTGAATAACTTAAACCCAGTTGGTCTGATTCCTGTGGTTTTGTGACAGCAGAACTTGGAATCCATACGTCAGTAGGAAATGAAGTAGTAGAGTTTGAAACCTGATGAACAAACTGATTCATGCGGGTATAATTCAATTTTACACTTGACCTCTCACCGGTAATGATACGTGAATGAAAACGCGGCTCAGTTTTCTGATAGGTCACGTTTCCTTTTTTATATAAAGTATGCCTGATTCCTTCGGTAAAAATTATCTTTTCATTGAGTTGGAATTCATCTTCGGCAAATAAGGATGCTACGTGTGAAAAATCTTTCGATAATTTGTTAAATTCGTTAAAACTGTTATCAGAAAATTCTGACTCAGCGGGCAGAAATGTCTGATATATATAATGTATGCCTGCCTTGAACTTATTGTTTTTAAAAACATAAAATTGATTTTCGTTTTTTACCGATAAATCACTAACCCCCGAAAGAAGTTTATAAGATAATTCATTGGGTCTTGCATTGACAAATGACTTGTATTCCGAATAATAAACGACCAATCCCGAAGAAACCTGAGGATTATAAATATGATTCCATCTGCAAGAAGCACTACGATTGCCCCAATTAAGATCAAACTTGAAATTTCCTTTTTTCTGATTATAGCTGAATTGGTCTCCGCCGTGATAAAAACTCAGAAAAATTCGATTTTTTTGATTTAAAGCCGCACTGAATTTTCCATTAAGATCATAAAAATAATAGTTGTTTCCTGTATTATTAAAGGGCTGGGTTATTAAATCAACATAAGTTCTTCTGCCGGATAACCAAAGCGAACTTTTTTCTTTTTTTAGAGGGAACTCTATAAAAAAGCGGGAAGAGATTAATCCAAGTGTTAGTTTTGATGAGAACTTATGATAATTAGCTTCTTTGGAAGTAATGTCAATTATACTACTCAATTTACCTCCATAAACAGCCGAGAAACCGGACTTTTGCAATTCTACGTTTTTAACAATATCAGAATTAAAAACACTAAAGAAGCCAAAAAGGTGGGAAGGGTTGTAAATTAATGCTTCATCTAAGAGTATCAGATTTTGATCGGCGCCGCCCCCTCTTGTATAAATTCCACTACTCCCCTCCCCTCCTCCTTTCACCCCTGGCATAAGCTGAAGAATTTTTAATAAATCCCGTTCACCCGCTAATGTAGGAATTGTTTGTAATTTTAAGGGGTCAATATTTACGGAACTCATTTTTGTATGCTTAAAAAAGGGTTCCTGGGTATCTTTTATCACCACTTCATTCATTTCATAGGATTCAGGAGTAAGTTTTATTATTATGGGCTGTTCACTAATAATAATTTCGTTTTCGTATGTTTTATACCCAATAAATGTAACTTGGATTTTAATTTTCTCCTGATTCAGATTCATCACAAAATAACCATCTACATTCGAATGTGTACCTTCCGAAAATTGAGGTAAATAAATGGTAGCACCGGCAAGACCTTCTCCGGTTAAACTGTCCTTTACATAACCGTTTAACACATACTTCATCTGAGAAAATACATCTCCAAAAAAACCTACTACTAATAAGAGTAAAAATAATTTACGTTTCATATTCTCCAAAAATACAAATTCAAATTTGTTTTAATTGTCGTCCGACTAAAAAAAAGCATTAATTCTATTAGCCCTGAAAGGGCTTAACCTTATAACACAGGGTATCGCCCTGTGTTGATTAAACGTACACTACCTAACCCTGAAAGGGTTATACTTTATCCCAAACATAACTAAAGGACTAAATGATAAAAGTTACGCCCTTTCAGGGCTTAAGGAATCACTTAGCTGACATTACACAGGGCGTTGCCCTGTGTTAGTATGTTTCGCCCTTTCAGGGCTTAATGAAAGCCCTCTGATTATATGGGTAGTACTTTTGTAAAATCATTATCCATCAGAGAGAGAATGGTTGTTTTTATAAGTTTAGTCGGACAGCAGTGATTTGTTTTATGTCTTTAATTCTATAAAAGTTCAACCTCACCCCAGCCCCTCTCCAAAAAAATGGAGAGGGGTAAGAAATTGGTTGAATTATTACCCTGTTTATATGTAATTAAAAAAAAATCATGTAAGTTTGCTTCCTGATATTTGAAAATTCCTATGCCTCGACTGCTTTTAAATCTGACTAAAATTGTAAATACCAAAAGCAAAGCTCCTGAAAATCAAAATTTATTCATTACCGCGGCTTGTAGTTTATATCCGAAACAACAGGTTCTCCAATCAGCGCTTTTTGCAGGACCTAACCCATCAATAGTGCTACCGAAAGATACTATTGAAAAAACTGTCAACCTATCTGTTTTTGACATCCCTTGCGGTAAAAATGACAATTATGAATTTGAATTTTCAATAAATCTTTACCAAACTAAAGAAAGGTTGAGTGTATGGAAGTCGTTGCCCCTTTTTGAAAATTTATATGCGGCATGTGATAAGAAAAATTTCAACGGTATCATACCCCCGGAACCCGAAAAGCAACTTAGTGCTTTTGTACCACAGCTTTTAAGCAGAACCTCTTCACACCTTCGTTTAGGTAAAGAATCGGTCTCCTATAAAAGCCAAAATATACCTTTTGGCAATTTTCGTAATAAAATTTCCTCTACGGAGAAAATTCTGATACTTAAAATGAATGATTATGAGCTATTTTTTGAATGGGAAATTGTAGAAAAAAGATGTTATTTTGAAACACAACTTGTTGAATGTCAAATTCTTAACGAGTTTGATGATGAAATTTACTGCCAGATGGTTCCTGATAACAACCCAATAAAAGAGGGCTTTGGAATTAAGCAATTTTTAGCGGTAGGCGATTCCTCTGATAAACATATTTTGAAAACATTTAATCATTCTCTAAATTTTTCTCTGCTGGAAGCAGATAGCGGGGTAGTTTCTATTTTTGACAAGGACGATATTATAGGTACCTTTGAAATAAACAGGGAAAATATGGTCAAAAATGGCAAAATAGAGTTTAGTGGGGAAGAAGGGGCATACTATATATTATACGAGTCAGGGGTATGGACCTAAGGGCAACTCTAAAAACTACCCATTGTCCCTCTCTTGGAGAGGGCAGGGAGAGGAATTATATCGGTTTTTAGAGGTACCCTTAAAAAAAAAATTTATTATTTGTTTTTTTTAAATATAAATATTTCTATATTTGCAGGGGTTTAAAAAGGGGGGGTATGAAGAAAAGGGTTTTAAACCTCTTTGTATAATAAAAATAGAAGCACGGTAAAAAATAAATTACAGTATAAAAGCTCATCTGTACAAAATATGAAAAGATTTATCAGTTCAATTAGTTTCTTATTTTTATTCATAATTGAGATTTCTGCCGGTGTCTTGACACTTGAAGGCGAATATCAGGGTCAAAACATTTATGTCCAAAACCCATCCGCCGGTGAACCAGGTGTTTATTGTACCGATGATGTGATTGTAAATGGTGAAGTGGTTATGAGTAATATTAAATCAAGCGCATATGAAATTGACCTTTCAAAATATACTATTGGTGACCAGATAAGTATAAAAATCATTTATAAAGAAAATTGCAAACCTAAAATTATCAATCCGGATGCGTTGCGTTCCAGACAAACTTTTGAAACGGTTTCGTTCACGGTAGATAAAGGTAATATTAAGTTTACAACTAAAGGTGAAACTATAAAAGGTAAATTTTTACTCGAACAACTTCGTAACAATAAATGGACAGTCATTGGTGAAGTAGAAGGAAAAGGTGGACAATCGTTTAACAATTATACGTACGAAATTACCCACCATTCCGGCTTAAACACCTATCGTTTTAAACAAATGGGACCCGACGGAAAATTTGTTTATTCCAAGCCGGTTGATTTTAAATCTGACAAGGGCGCTGTTACTTTCTATCCCAATCGGGTTGCCTACGAAATTTATTTCTCCGAAGAAACGAATTTTGAGATTTTTGACAGCTATGGCAATATCGTCAAAAAAGGATTTGCCAAACAGGTAAACGTTGAAGACCTCGAAGCAGGTGTCTATTATATGAATATTGATAATCGTACCGAAAAGTTTTTGAAAAAATAAGTAGAGACGGGTTTCAAACCCGTCTGTACGGAAAGATTAAAAGAATTTCCTGAATTTCCCTACACAAATTCTACCAAGTAGTAATTTTTCTTCCCTTTTTGAACCAGCAGATATTTTCCTGAAATCAGTTGAGTAGTATTTACTGCCTCACTTTCGTTGGAAATTTTCTCTTTATTTATCATCAATCCCCCCGATTTAATCATCCTTTTTGCTTCGCCTCTTGACGGAAATATTCCTGTAAAATCACTTATTAACTCCACAACTTTTACAGGATTTTCAATTTTGTCCTTGGAAAGGGTATATCTGCCGACTCCATCGAAAATTTCACCTATTGTTTTGCTATCTATATTTTCTAAAGCGTTAACCGGAGAACTCCCAAACAATACTCCAGTCGCCTCTTTCACCATTTTAAAATCATTTTCAGAATGAATCCGGCAAGTCAATTCTTTTCCGAGCGCTGATTGAAGTATCCTTTGCGAAGAATCCTTTTTGTGGTTAAAAATTAAATCATTTATCTCCGGTTCATTTTTATAGCTAAAAATCTTCATGCACTTTTCTGCGGTTTCATCAGAGGTATTATACCAGAACTGATAAAATTTGTAAGGTGATGTTTTTTCAGCACTCAACCAGATGTTATCACCTTTTTCGGTTTTGCCAAACTTACTTCCATCCTCTCTGGTGAGCAAGGGGCAAGTAATTCCGAAAGCATCATTCCCTTCTTTCCGGCGAATTAATTCAATCCCGGATGTAATATTACCCCATTGGTCTGAGCCACCCATTTGTAACCCACAATTCATGTTTTTATGTAACCAGAAAAAATCGTACGCCTGGAGTAGTTGGTAAGAGAACTCAGTATAAGAAATGCCTTTCTCAATCCGGCTTTGTACAGAGTCCTTTGCCATCATGTAATTTAAGGTAAGATGTTTCCCGATATCCCTTAAAAAGTCGAGATATAAATATTCCTTAGTCCAATCGTTGTTATTAAGTAATTCAGCAGAGTAACTGCCTTTGTCAAAATCAACTAATTTAGACAACTGTTTCTTCAACAATTCATAATTTTGAATAATGTCTTCCTTTGATAATAGATTTCTTTCCTCTGATTTTCCGGATGGATCCCCAATCATTCCCGTAGAACCACCAAGCACAAATAGTGGTTTATGCCCGCATCGTTGCAAATTGTTCATCATCATAATGGTTACCAGATGACCTATATGAAGTGAGGGACCTGTGGGGTCAATTCCAAGATACCCGGTACGGGATTCTTGCTCTAACCACTTGGCGCAACCCGCAGATTGAGAGTGAATCATACCTCTCCAGGTAAGTTCTTTTAGGAAATCGTTCATGGATGTTTATATAATGAATTTGTTAATTTATCGGAATTTCTCAGAATTTTACAAAAGTCGAATATTTTTTCCTTTTTTATCAATTTTATCGTATATTCGTAGCTATATTCGTGATAATACCCTTATATGATAAATTTCAACAATATGAATTATAAATCTTTTACGATTAACACACTAATTCACTTAGTGTTTGTATTATTCAGCATTAACATCGCTTTTCCGGCAGATGCTCCCAAATACAGTAACGAATTTTTATCCATTGGAGTAGGTGCAAGGGCAAGGGGTATGTTTGGTTCTATCACCTCTCTTTGTAATGATGCCACATCAATTTATTGGAACCCGGCAGGTATTTTAAAATCCACTTCTAAATACGATTTATCCCTAATGCATACCGAACATTTTGCAGGGATTGCCAAATATGATTTCGGAGGATTTACTACGCCTTTGGATGTACGAAGCAGGATTGGAATCGGTTTAATACGTTTCGGAGCCGATGATATCCCCAACACCTTAGAATTGGTTGACAACAACATGCAAATCAATTATGACCGCATCACTTCATTTTCTATTGCCGATTATGCATTCTTTATGAGTTATGCCCTCAAAAGCAATATAGAAAATCTTTATTTAGGTGGAAATGCAAAAGTGATTTACCGGAATGTAGGAAGTTTTGCCAATGCCTGGGGATTTGGACTGGACGCTGGTCTCCAATATGATTCAAAAAATATTAAACTTGGCTTGATGTTACGGGATGTCACTACCACTTTTACCAATTGGTCTTTTAACACAGTGGCACTTGAAAAATGGAAGCAATTAGACAATGAACTGCCGGAAAATTCTCAGGAAATCACACTTCCTAAAATTATTTTGGGAAGCGCATACAGCATGAACTTCAGCGATATATCAGTTCTAGCTTCTACTGATTTGGAATTTACCACAGATGGTAAAAGAAACACCGTTGTCTCCGGTTCTTTATTTTCTATGGATCCCCGCGCCGGTCTTGAAATCGGGTATCTTCAAATGGTTTATGTCCGTACCGGTATTGGTCAGTTTCAATACTTAAAAAAATTTGATGGCACTAAACAACTTCTTCCCCAATTAAATGCTGGCATGGGGGTAATTCTCGGAATGATAACCGTTGATTATGCGTTTACGGATTTTCTTATGCCTAATAATTGGCAACAATTCCGTTCGCATGTGGTTTCTCTTAGGTTTAATTTGAAATAATAGTAACTGTTCATTCCAAGATGAAAAAATACAATTTTTGCCACAGATTACACGGATTAATGTTACAAAAAATCTTAATACAATTTTTAATCAGTGTAATCAGTGGCTAAAATTTTTTTTCTTATTCAATTTATGGTTTAATTGTGTTGGTGCTGAACAGTAACAAATAATATAAAATGAAAACCTTCCATAAAATATTTATTTCTCTGCTCTTATTTTATTGTTTTCAGGCATTTTCACAGCCCGTTCCGGCAAAATATGGCAATGAATGGATCCGGTTTGACCTTATGAATTCTTCTCAACAATATCCCCCTAAATATTTTAAAATAAAAATCGTAAAAGAAGGAATTTATAAACTTACTACTGAGGATTTGATTAATGCCAAATTTCCGGAGACAAGTGTTGGTTCCGGCGCTATTGCCATTTCACCTAAAAAATTACAACTGTTTCATTTAGGAATTGAGGAACCGCTATGGGTAAATGGCGATTTAGATGGCATATTACAGGACAGTGGTGACTTTATTGCCTTCTATGCCAATAAAAATTTAGGGCAACAAGACAGTTTAATGTTTGAAGACGACACTTCATACACAAATAATTATTACAGCATTCTCAGTGACACTGCCGCTTATTTTCTGACTTGGGATGACGATACCAATCATCTCCGCTATTCAGATTATACAAACACAACTTTTACCGGATTATCTCCCGAAACCTATTTTATGCATGAAGAATTTTTATCACTTAATGATGTCTATTACCCAGAATATCCATTTTCCTCTGAAAAAATGTCGCTTTCAGAGTATGTAGCTGGAGAGGGCTGGTTTGGCAATGCAGTCGGATTTGGGACTATGATTTTCCCAGAATATGCTGTTACAGCCACACCCTCCATCAATTATAATATTCCGGTTAAGAATAAATTTACCGGATCACCCGGCGGAAGTATAGATATTCTTTTACATACGTACACTGACATGGGAATTTCACCTGAGCCGCAATATCATCAACATTTCCAATTGCGTGCCGGCACTAATATTATTCTGGAAAAAAAATTAAGAGGGTATGGAAAACATTATTACTCAGTGAATTTATCAAATGCTGACATTGATTCGAGCAATACAATTATTACACTCGAAGCATTTCCAATTTCAGGTATTGACAAGGAAGTAATAGTTCCTGCTTTGATTAGATTGTCTTATCCAAAAAAATTTGAACTGAATAATTCCACAAGTGGAAAATTTATTTTATCAAACCCTCAGGTCTCGGGTGATTATTATTTACGAATTTCCGGTTACCCTACCGGTACTATATCCCCGAAAATAATTGATGTCACCAATAAACGGGTAATTTATGTTTTGGGGGGAAATCCTTTGGAAGCGCGTGTACCTAGAGAAGGCAATAAACAAATATTATTTCTTGAAAACATACTTAATGAAAATTATGCCAACAGTCCCAAACTAAAAGAAATTAATTTCAGACAATATTTTCCCAAGGATACCGCGTATAATTATTTGATTGTTTGCACCGACTCGTTGAAAAAAAGCGCCAATGATTATAAGACATACCGTTCCACCAGTTCAGGAGGATTATTTAAACCATTGGTGATAACAGCCACCGAAATATACAACCAGTTTTCTTATGGCGAATTTCATCCCATGGGCGTAAGAAGAATGGCTAATTATTTCATAAAAGAGGGCGATTCGATTCCCAAAGCCCTTTTAATTATTGGTAATTCAATGAACATAAATAACAAACGCAAAACACCATCTGACCTTGCATTTGTTACATCAATCCCACCCTTCGGATATCCCTCTTCGGATGCCATGTACACTTCAGGATTAACCAAAAAAAGTTTTATGCCATCCATTCCTACAGGCAGGATAGCTTTTTTTTCAAATCAAAAAGTTAAAAATTATTTAAATAAAGTAATCGGTTTCGAATTATCTGATAACATTGGGATGTGGGGAAAAAATATATTTCAACTAAGTGGCGGAAAAAACCCTTATGAACAAGCCCAATTCCGTGACTATTTAAAAGGTTTTGAAAATGTGGCATCCGGAAATTTTTTTGGCGCAAGAGTTACGAATTTATTTAAAGACAACTCTGACCCTATTTATAGACCTGACCGCAAAAGTATTCATGCCTTAATTGATAATGGAGTGTCTTTGATTACCTTTTTCGGACATTCCACAAATAGTGTAACTGAGCTTGACCTGGGAGACCCTGAGGGAGATTCACAAAAAGGTGACCCTCCCTATAAAAATTATAAAAAATATCCTTTGATGATCATGAATGGATGTTATACCGGCAATGTTTTTGGTGGAGGTGAAAACAGCATTGGACAAAAGTGGTTGTCTGCCATAGACAAAGGCGCACTTGGATTTATTGGTCATATTGACCAGGGATTTCCCTATCCATTACAGCAATATACGTATTCTTTCTATCTGAATGCATGCAGAAAAATGTTTGAAAAAACATGGGGTGAATGTATCCAAAAAACAATTGACAACATGGATTCTCTCTATCAACAAAATACAAGCGACAGGGCAATGCGCACGCATGCCCGTCAGGTTATTTTTCAGGGAGATCCCGTAATTCGCTTTATAGTTCCAAAAAAACCTGATTATAAAATTTCTGAAAGTTCTTTATTTATTTATACCGTTGACAAAAATGGCGATCCTGCCGATGTGAGTGCCACTTCCGATTCTTTTGCCATAGGAATGATTGTTGAAAACAGAGGGAAAGCCATAGATGATTCCATCAGAGTTTCCGTGCACAGAATATTTCCCCCTGAATTAAATACAGATACAATCTATAAACAGATTTTTTCTCATATTTATAATGTGGATACAATTACCTTCTGGATTAAATCCAAAGACATTCGCACCAAAGGTGAAAATACATTTGAAATAAAAATTGATTTCCCGGATTCTGTAAAAGAACTGGATGAAACAAATAATTTTGCTCAAATAAAATACATAATGCCTACCGATGGAGTAAATATTATTTCACCCTATAAATATAGTATTGTAAATACTACCCCTATACAATTGGTAGCACAATCAAACGATATTCTGAAAGGATACCGGTTTTACAAATTTGAAATTGATACTTCTTTCTCTTTTGCGAGCCCTTTGCATCAGATTTCACCAAGGATTAAATCACAATGGCTTCCTGTATGGGTTCCGGATACTAATATGATGGTGAAATCAGGAGGAAAACTGAAGGACTCTGTGGTTTATTATTGGAGGGTGAAAGTGGATACAACATTTATTGAAGGTGGTTTCTGGGAGAATAGTTCATTTGTGTTTATTAGATATAGCCCCACGGGTTGGTCTCAAAGTCATTATAACCAATTTACCAAGGCAATTCTTACCAATATAAATTTAGATACCAATATCAGGAAGTGGAATTTTGCGAAAACAACTATTGAAGTCAATATTAAATCTATTGGAACGGAACAAAATCCCGATCCGTGCTCGCCTGGCGATAACCCAAAAACCCAAATCAAAGTGAATAGTGGCATTTTAGGTTTTGAATGTGGTAATATTACTAATGGGATGGCTTTCAAAATATTTGACCCTACTTTTGAGTCATATATTGATTCAAATTTTGCTTTAACAAATGGATATACAGCTTACAATTATTATCAATTCTGGTATTATGACACTACCAATATGCGGATTTTTTTAAATAATATCCCTGATAATTATATTGTATTCTGCTGGCAGGTTCGTAAATTCTATGTGCAAAATTGGAATGATGCTCTTTTCAAAGCATTTGGTCCCTTAGGTGTAGAAGATAGTTTACGTACTTTAAAAGATTACTTCATACAAAATGATACGATGCTAGGATTTATCTTCATATCAACCAAAGGACAACCCGGAAAATATAAATGGGTACAAGGTAAAACAAGTTCGGATATTATCCGTCTTGACACCGTCTTAGAGGGAAATTGGTACAAAGGAACGTATTTATCAGAGCGAATTGGTCCTGCACAATCCTGGGATTCGCTTTATTTTCAGATGAAGTCCATCGAAAATCCTTCTACCGATAAATTTTCGATAGATGTGATTGGAATTGGATACAACCGTTTTGAAAATACGATATTAACACATCAAAAAATTCTGAATGACACAAGTTTGTCATCCATACCCGCCGGGTATTATCCTTTTATACGTCTTAAATTAAATTGTCTTGACACAGGCAACGTCAGCCCAGTTCAACTCCATCGCTGGCAGGTAACTTATGAAGGGGTTCCGGAAGGTACGTTGAATCCGTTTGATGAATCATTAACTGGAAATCCCTTTGCCATTGACACTCTGGATGAAGGTGAAATTTTAAATTATGAACTCGCTTTTCATAACATTTCCAATATAAAATTTAAAGACAGTATCCTAGTAAAATACACGGTCACTACTGCCGACCGTCAAAAGAAACTGCAACCCTACCGGAAGTTTAAGCCCTTGCTTCCCGATTCGGTCTTTTATTTACCTGGCGGACTTAATACCTTTGGATTAAAAGGCGAAAATACGCTTGAAGTGGAAGTAAATCCTGACAATAAACAACCGGAGTTATACCATTCAAATAACGTGTTGCGCTATGGTTTTTATGTAGTACCCGATATTACCCCTCCCCTTCTTGATGTAGCGGTGGATGGTAAACATATCATGAATGGAGATATAGTGTCACCCAATCCGGTGATTCTGGCACGATTGAAGGATGAAAACAAATATCTCCCCCTTAATGACACTAATCAGATTACCCTGTTATTTAAAAAACTTAATGACACGATCTCGGGAATTATAAATTATAACAATGCTCGTGTGTTGTTTCATGCCGCTGATGACAAGAGTAGTAACAATTCTGAACTTGAATTCAGACCCGGTCATTTGGATGACGGTTTTTATGAATTGAGGGTAAGAGCAAAAGATCGTACAGGCAATCCTTCGGGTAGCCGCGATTATGTGATTACCTTTGAAGTAATAAACGAATCTACCATTTCATATTTTTACCCGTATCCAAATCCCTTTTCTACCCGGACCCGTTTTGTTTACACGTTGACCGGAAATTTTATTCCAAGAAATATAAGAATTCAGATTCTTACAATAACCGGAAAAGTAGTAAGGGAAATAACCGGCAATGAATTGGGTAATCTGAGAATAGGAAATAATGTTTCTGATTTTACGTGGGATGGAACCGATGAATTCGGCGATAAATTAGCCAACGGTTTGTATCTTTACAGGGTCATAATTGAAGATCCTGAGAACGAATATAAACACCGGGAAACATCCGGTGATAAATATTTTAAAAACAGTATAGGAAAGATGTATATTCTGAGGTAAGTGCGCATAACCTTGTAACTCCTAATAAAATTTTCATTTATATCTCCCGTGTTTACAGGCATTATCGAATCCACCGGCACAGTACTATCTTTAAAAAGAGAAACAAAGCTATTGCATGTTGAAATAGAAAGTTCTTTGTCCCGGAATTTAAAACCCGGGCAGAGTGTTTCGCATGACGGCGTTTGCCTTACTATCACGAATGTTGGAAAATCAACTCACCGGGTAACAGCCGTAAAAGAAACGTTGGAAAAAAGTGCTCTGAAATACTGGAAAACAGGTTCATTAGTAAATCTTGAAAGATGTTTGAAAGCCAACAGTAGAATTGACGGACATTTTGTTCAGGGACATGTGGATGACACCGGCAAATGTTTAAATGCTAAGAACTCAAGCGGCGACTGTAAATTTTTTTTTTCGTATAATGCTAAATACTCATTGTTGTTAATTAATAAAGGTTCCATCAGCATTAACGGTGTGAGTTTGACAATTGCAGAATTAAACAAAAAAAGTTTTTCAGTTTGCGTAATTCCTTACACTCTCCAGCATACAAATTTCTGTCTAATAAAAAAAGATACTTTTGTAAATCTTGAATTTGATTTGCTTGGAAAGTACATTAACCGTATATATTCAAAAAAATGAATACACAAAAAATTACTTCGCTCATTAGAGATGTTAAAGATTTCCCTAAAGAAGGAATTATCTTCAAAGACATTACCCCCATTCTTAAAAAACCCGCTGTTTGCCGTGAAATTGTGTCTGAATTTTTTAAGAGATTTAATCGTACAACTATTGATGTGATTGTAGGAATAGAAAGCAGGGGTTTTCTGTTTGGAATGTTACTTGCTCAAAAATTTAAAATACCATTTGTACCGGTTCGGAAATCCGGGAAATTGCCTTACAAAACAGTAGCATATAAATATGATTTAGAATATGGTTCTGCAGAAATAGAAATACATGCCGATGCCATTGTAAAAGGTCAACATATCTTAATACATGATGATCTGTTGGCAACCGGCGGAACTGCCTCCGCAACGGCAGAACTCGTGAAGATGCTGGGAGGAAAAATTGCCGGTTTTTCATTTCTCGTAGAATTGGGGTTTTTGAACGGTCGTCAGAAACTTGAAAACTACACAGACAACGTAGAATGTTTGATTAAGTACTGAAATAATATGACACGATTTTCCTATTTTATTTATAGTTTGTGCATTATTTTATTTTCGGTAGAGGTTTATTCCCAGATACCGGAAAAAACACCTGCCAAGTATATGAAAGAGGCGGATGAATTCATGCGGGTGGAAGATTGGGAATCAGCGCTGGCAATTTATATAAAACTTTTAACCCAACTGCCCGAAGATGGTCTATTGAATTACAAAATCGGCGTTTGTTATTCAAAAAGTTTTCAGAAAGATGAGGCAAAGTTTTATTTTGAGAAGTCACTCGAAATACTTGGTGAAAAAAATATAGAACCGGAAGGGTTTAATTATATGGCACGTATATATCATCTAACATATAATTTTGACAAAGCCATTGAATTTTATACTAAATATCTATCAACATTAACCGAGAAAGATTCCAAAAAGGAAATTGTAAAAAAAGAACTTCAGTATTGCGTAAATGCCAAAGAACTTATGTTGAAAAAACAAAATGTGAAAATTGAAAATTTAGGTCCAGTGATTAATTCAAATTTTCCCGACTATGCGCCGGTAATTTCTGCCGATGAAGCGGTATTAATTTTTACTTCCAGACGTGATGACACCAAGGGAGAAGGCAGAGACCCTGAAGATAATTTATTTTTTGAAGATATTTACATTTCGAATAAATATAATGAGTCATGGACACCACCGGTTAAAATAAGTGATAATATTAACACTGATTCTCATGATGCTTCCGTAGGGTTATCTGCTGATGGGCAAACCCTTTTCATTTACAGGGATATCAATAAAGGGGACCTTTTCAGCACGCGTCTGATTGGTTCTGAGTGGATGGAGCCGGCGCCATTAGGAAAAACAATAAACACTAAATATTGGGAGCCAAGTATTACAATTTCAGGAGATGGAAATATCATTTATTTTGCAAGTGATATGCCGGGTGGTTTTGGTGGTAAGGATTTATATATGAGCCGTCAATTACCAGGAACTTTCGGGTATGGGAAGCCATTAAACCTCGGAAAAACAATAAATACTCCGGAAGATGAAGACGGTCCATTCATTCACCCGGATGGCAAAACACTTTATTTCAGCTCAAAAGGGCATTACTCTATGGGTGGATATGATATTTTCAAAACAGAATTGGATTCAAATCGAAATTGGAGTGAACCGGAAAATTTGAATCCTCCTATTAATACTCCTGAAGATGACATATATTTTGTTTTATCAGCCGATGGAAAACATGGATATTACGCTTCTGCTAAGCCAGGTGGGTTTGGCGATAAAGATATATATTGCATACAAATGCCTGAAAAAGAAAAACCAAAACCAGTAATTGTATTGAAAGGATTTTTAACCGATAAAGAAAATGGAAAGCCGGTGGGCGCAAAAATTATTGTAAGAGATAATGAAAGCTCAGAAATTATTTCCATTACCGATGCCAACAGCGTAACCGGTCAATATCTGGTTGTGCTCACACCTGGTAGAAATTATGGAATAACCGTTGATAACCCTTCGTATCTTTTCCATTCAGAAAATGTGGATATTCCAAATCTCGATTCTTTTGATGTACTTTACAAAAATATTAAGCTTCAGAAGGTAAGTGTAGGTACTCAGATTGTCTTAAGGAATATATTCTTTGACACCGGCAAATCAGAGTTGAGAAAACAATCAAAATCTGAATTAGAACGTGTATTTAATTTTTTAAAACAAAAGGCAGAAATTAATGTAGAAATTGCAGGACATACGGATAACGTAGGAACAGATGAGAATAATCAGATTTTATCAGAAAACCGGGCACAGGCAGTGGTTGATTATTTAATTAAAGCTGGCATTTCTCCCACCCGGTTACAGGCACGCGGATATGGTGAATCACAGCCCATTGAATCTAACGAAACGAATGAAGGGCGACAACAAAATAGAAGGACTGTTATGGAAATTCTTAAATAAATTAGCTATGATTAATTTTTCAAAAAAAAGATTTAAAATTTTTGTTGCATTTATTAGTGTGATATTATTTGTGTCACCCGACTTCTCCTTTGCACAACTATCTAAAAATGATATGCGTTTATATAAAAGGGTTCTAAAGCAGGCAGAGGAAAATTTCAGAATTGAAGAATACGAAGAAGCCAGAAAATTATATCAACGAGCCGATTCCATGATACCTGATAATCCTGCGACAAATTTCAAAATCGGCGAATGTCTGATAAAAGGAAACAATCAGCGCGATGCAATACCTTACCTGTGCAAAAGCGTGATGAAATCAACCGACAGTACCCTGAATCCGGAATGTTTTTATTATCTGGGAAAACTTTACCACCAAAGCCACTTTTTCAATAACGCCATAAGCAGTTTTACAAGTTATCTGGAATTAATTAAAGAAGATAACCCGAAATTTGCGGAAGTAAAAGCAGAAATTGCAACCTGTAAATATGGGCAGGAATTATCGCAAAATTCGGTGGTAGATTCATTTGAAAATTTAGGAAAAATTATTAATTCAGAGTTTCCCGAATACAGCCCGGTAATTACTGCCGATGAACAAACATTAATTTTTACTTCCAGAAGACCAGGATCAACCGGTGGATATTATGAAGTGGACAACATGTATTACGAAGATATTTATTTAAGTGAAAAAGTAGAAGGCAATTGGTCTGAACCTGTTTCCATCAGTGAAAATATCAATACACCAGCCCATGAATCAACGGTTGGTCTTTCTCCCGATGGTTCTTATTTATTTCTTTACCGTTCAGAAAATAATGGTGACTTGTATTATTCGGAACAGAACGGTACGGAGTGGAGTATTCCACTTCCCATTCCAGGTGAATTTGTAAATTCAAAAAGCGCTGAACTCAGTTGTTCCATTTCACCGGATGGAAATTATCTCTATTTTTCAAGCGACCGCCCCGGTGGCTTGGGAGGGTTCGATATTTATGTTTCAAAAAAACTCCCCGGTGAATTTGGTTGGGGAAAAGGTAAAAACCTGGGACCACCCATCAATACTCCCATGGATGAAGATGCCCCATTTATTCATTCTGATGGAAAGACCTTATATTTTAGCTCAAAGGGTCATAAAAACATGGGTGGGTACGACATTTTCAGGTCCAGAAGTGAAAATAATATTTGGTCCGAACCGGAAAATCTTGGATTTCCAATTAATACTGCCGGTGATGACATTTATTTCGTTCTTTCCGCTGACGGTAAGCATGGTTATTATTCTTCTTCACGCGTGGGTAGCTTGGGTGACAAAGATATCTGGCTTATTCAAATGCCCGTGTCTAAAGGCGAATTGTCACTTACAATTTTAAAAGGCATCGTCACCGATGAAGAAACGAAAGAGCCGGTAGATGCCAAAGTCATTATTGTTGATAACCAGCTTAAAGAAGCCGTACAAGTTACTAATACAGTAGGTGGGAAATTTCTTGTAGTGCTTCCTCCCGGAAGAAATTATGGTATTATTGTGGACAACGAGGAGTATATTTTCTATTCCATCAATAAGGAAATCCCCATTATGTCTTCTTTTGAAACCAATGAAATAAAAATTGAATTACAAAAAATTCAAGTGGGCAAAGAAGTAATATTAAATAATATATTTTTTAACACGGGAAGCGCTGAGCTCAAAACTGAATCAACCAAGGAATTGGAAAAAATCAAAGATCTTTTAAAAACCAACCCGCAAATTGATATTGAAATTTCCGGACATACCGATAACGTAGGCTTAGAAGTAAAAAATAAAAAACTCTCCCTTGATAGAGCTCAATCAGTTATAAATTACCTGATCGAAAATAATATTGATAAATCGAGATTAACAGCAAACGGATATGGCTCCTCACAACCCATAGCCGATAATAGTACACCGGAAGGAAGACAACAAAACAGGCGTACCGTTATGCGGATTACTTATGTGAAAATGTAATTTTTAAAACTAATAAAAAATAACCATGCCATATATACCAAACACCGATACCGACAGGGAAGAAATGCTAAAAACTATTGGGGCAAGTTCTTTTGAAGAACTTGTTTCTAATATTCCTGCTAAGTTAAGATTAAAGGGACCCTTAGACCTCCCTCCTGCCCTTTCAGAATGGGAAATTACCAAAGAGTTGAAACGGTTATCATCTAAAAACATTTCATCAAATTCTCACCTTTGTTTTCTGGGAGGTGGGGCTTATGACCATTTCATTCCCTCAGCCATTGATAGTATTGTTTCAAGACCTGAGTTTTATACTGCATACACACCCTATCAGGCGGAACTTTCCCAGGGAACACTGCAAGCCATGTATGAATTTCAATCCTGTGTTTGCGAATTGAGTGGAATGGAAGTATCCAACGCTTCCATGTATGATGGAGCATCTGCATTGGCTGAAGCTGTAATCATGGCATCTAATTTAAATAAAGGGTTTAAAGTTTTGATTACTCAAACAGTTCATCCCCATTATAAAGAAGTTATAAAAACATATCTTACCGGAACTCATTTGCAACTTATTGAAATTTCTGAAAAGGACGGAATTACAGATTTAATTTGTCTCACAAATAATTTATCCAACGAAGTTTCCTCTGTAGTAATTCAACATCCTAACTTTCTCGGAAATCTGGAAGAAGTGAATGAAATAGAAAAAAAAATACGTCAATTCCCCGACGTCAAATATATCGTTTCGTTTAATCCAATTTCAACCGGTTTAATAGATCCACCTGGTAATTACGGAGCAGACATTGCCACCTGCGAGGGACAACCGCTCGGTATTCCGTTAAGTTTAGGGGGACCTTACCTCGGGATTTTTACAACCCGGCAAAGCTATATCCGGAAAATGCCGGGAAGAATGTCAGGTAAAACCATTGACGCAAAAGGGCAGGATGGATTTACGTTAACACTTCAAACCAGAGAGCAACATATAAAACGTGAGAAAGCAACTTCAAATATTTGCACCAATCAGGGATTAATGTCACTGACTGCTTTATTATATTTATCGCTAATGGGTAAAGCAGGGATTAAAGAAGTAGCTGAATTATCGTATAATAATGCACACTATTTAGCTAAACAATTATGCACTGTTTCTGGGGTTAAACTAAAATTCAATCAGGAATTTTTTAATGAATTTGTCATAGAATCTTCTGTGAAAACTGAATACTTAATTCATTTTCTTGAACAACGGGGAATATTAGCCGGCATTGACCTGACTAAATTTGGTTATAATGGATTATTAATCGCTGTAACCGAAAAAAGAAGCAAAGAGGAAATGGATCGTTTTGTAGAGGGTGTGCGTATGATTATTAAATAAAATGATACAAGCAAACCGTTCAAATATTATACAAGGACATACAGAAAATAAGAAAGCCCGTGTCACCGGGATGTTCAATAAAATCTCACGCAATTATGATTTTTTAAATCATCTTCTTAGTTTTGGAATTGACCGTTCGTGGAGAAAAAAACTTGTAAATGCGATTGCCGGTTCTCATCCCAAAAAAATTTTGGATTTAGCAACCGGCACAGGTGATTTGGCTATTTCTCTTTCTTCGTTAAATCCTGAAATGATTACAGGGATTGATTTAGCTGAAAAGATGTTAGAAATAGGAAGAAATAAAATTAAATCCAATGGTTTATCGGATAAAATTAAATTAAAAAAAGGTGATTCTGAAAGCCTTGAGTTTGAAAGCAATTCTTTTGATGCGGTTACGGTTGCCTTTGGCATACGGAATTTTGAAAATCTGAATGCAGGTCTTTCTGAGGCATACCGCGTATTAAAGCCAGGGGGAACATTTGCGATTCTGGAATTTTCAAAACCTGAAAAATTTCCTTTTTCATTACTTTATAGTACTTATTTCAATTTTCTATTGCCTTTAATCGGAAAGATTATTTCGTCTGACTCATCGGCTTATACTTATCTGCCGGAATCAGTTAAAAAATTTCCTTACAGTGTTGCCTTAGCCAACATCCTTATCAAAAACGGTTTTTTGGATGTAACGTTTAAACCACTTACGTTGGGAATTTGTAGTTTATACACAGGAAGAAAATAAAAATATCAAATGAAATTACTTACTTCTAACCTTTTTTATTTTATCAGCTTTCTCTATTTATTTTTTTCTTCCATAACTTCTTTCAGTCAGGAACTGCTGAATCTTCAGGGTTACGATATGAAGCCATTTCATTTTGGATTTACTATTAACGCAAATTTTAACAGTTTTTTATTAACACATTCAGAAAAGTATTTGAATAACGATTCAATAAAATCAATAAATCCTCTTACGAAACCTGGGGTGGGATTGGGAATGTTGGTAAATTTCCGCCTCGAAGAATATTTTGATGTCAGGGTTTTACCTACTGTTTCATTTTACAAGCGTGACATAGAATATAAATTCAGGGACTCCATAAATAATCAAAAAATTGAATCGGTAAATATGGAAATTCCGGTTCAGTTTAAATATAAATCAGAACGGCGCGAAAATTTTCGCATGTATGTGATTGCGGGTGCAAAATACGGAATAGATATGGCATCAAAGGCAAAAGTGGTAGATGACACAGTAAAATTAAAAACCAAAAATCAGGACTTTTCCCTTGAATGGGGTTTAGGTATGGACTTTTACAATCCCATGTTTAAATTCTCGCCCGAGATTAAATGGTCTCAGGGAATTTTAAATGTTTATGTAAAAGGAAATAGTGTTTATAGTGACCCGCTACTCGCCTTGTTGAGCACAAGTTTTATAATCTCATTTCATTTTGAGTGAGGGGGGTATAAGGGTATAGGGGTATAGGGATATAAGGTATATGAAATTATTGAAGTTATACATCCCTATACCCCAATACCTCTATACCCTTCTAAAAAGGGGTCGGGTTTTCTTCATCCTGCCCGCTATCATTCAGCTTACTTGATCTGGTAATTGTATTTTGTGACTCAGCAGTTGTCTCAAAAATTGTATCGGAAGAAGAAAGTGATAAATCTTCAAATCGTGTAAATTTACTTATAAAACGTAGTCGTATTTCACCAATAGCTCCATTCCTGTGTTTTGCGACAATAACTTCACATATATTTTTTAGTGAATTACCTTCGTTATCTACATCTAATTTATAAACCTCCGGTCTATATAAAAATATCACAACATCTGCATCTTGTTCCAAAGAACCGGATTCCCTTAGGTCGGATAGTATTGGTTTTTTATCTTCAGATTTACGCGATTCAAGCGCACGGCTAAGTTGTGAAAGGGCAACAACCGGTACATTCAACTCTTTGGCAATCGCCTTTAGTGCTCTTGAGATAGAAGCAATTTCCTGTTCCCTGTTCGAAAAATTACGATTATCTCTGACAGCGGGTGTCATGAGTTGTAAATAATCAATAATTATTAATTCAACTTTATGTTGTGATTTCAACCGCCTGCATTTAGCTCTGAATTCAAGAATACTGAGAGCCGGTGTATCATCTATAAATATTTTTGCCCGCGACAACTTATCAATTTTATGTTGCAACTGTTCCCATTCGTGATTAGCAAGTTTTCCGTGTCTTAATTTATCGGATGCTAATTCCGCTTCAGCAGAAATCAGTCGGTTCACCAATTGAATAGATGACATTTCAAGTGAAAAAACGGCTACCGGTTTCTCGAAAATTATTGCGGCATTTCTTGCCGCAGTCATGATAAATGCTGTTTTTCCCATACTAGGTCTGGCGGCAACTAATATTAATTCACTTTTCTGCCAGCCGCCGGTAATTCTATCCAAATCTGTAAAACCGGACCCAACACCGGTCAGTTCGCTTTCATTTAATCTTTTTTTATCAATTTCTTCGATTGCCTGATTCAATAGATTTGGTAAGTCCTCATAATTTTTGCGAATGGTTGAATCAGTTACTTCAAATAAATTTTTTGCTGTTTCATCCAACAAGTCAAAAACATCTGTTGTATCATCGAATGCTTTTCCATGGATATTTCCTGAGATACTGATAAGCTGACGTAATAGATATTTTTCGATAATGATTCTGGCGTGTGCTTCTATATTTGCGCTTGATGCAACGCGGTTTGATAACTCAGCAACTGCAAAAGCTCCGCCGGCTTGTTCAAGTTCTCCCATCATTCTAAGTTTGGTTGTTACTGTAAGTAAGTCAATGGGTTGAGTATCGTTAAACAACTCAAGCATGGCTTTATAAATTTTCTGATGGGCTTCCTTGTAAAACATCTCAGGTTTTAACAGATCAATTACCATCTGGAGAGGTTCTTTCTCAAGCAACATTGCGCCGAGCACAGCTTCTTCCAATTCAATAGCTTGCGGCGGAAGTTTACCTAAACTCATCATTTCCAAATCTTTTGGAAGATGTATGATGCCGGGTGATTGTTTTTTATTTAACTTTAGGGACATTTTGAATTAGTAATTGGGCATTGGTTATTCTTCGCTTTCGTTTGTATCCTCATAAACGAAGGTATTGGTCATTAGTCATTAGTTATTCATCGCCCTCGTTTATATCCTCACAAACGAAGGTATTGGTTAAAGATAATTTCCGATAAAATCTGGGAATGATAAAAACTATCCCGCAAAGATAAAGTAACAAAATTTAACAGAAAAATTTTTTAAATGGAAGTTATACACATTTTTATTTAGACCTTTCAGAAGCGGGTATGCGAATATATTGGAATGTTAGAATATTGGGTTGGTGCTCCCATTATTCCAACATTCCAATATTCTATTTTACTCAAACTTTCGCAAATCTGTTTCAGATTAGTACACATACAATTATTTTCATTTTGTGAAATATGAAAATTTTACTGATATTTACATATAATTTCAAGCCCGAATGAAATTTTTATTTTATATAATTCTCTGCATATCATTTTTTTCAACTTGTCAGGTTAAAGAAAAAAAACCAAAGGCAGGGACTGTTCCTTTATCAATATCAGAAGCTGATTCTTTGCTTAAAACCGGAGCTGACCAGATCCATTTATATAAACCATTGTTGGAAGGAAAAAAAGTAGCATTGGTCATTAATCAAAGTTCAAGAATAAAAAACAAATTACTTGCTGATACTTTGCAAAAATCGGGAGTTGATTTAAAAATATTATTTACTCCTGAGCATGGATTAAGAGGAGATGTAGAAGCAGGAAGATTGATTGAAAATAATACTGACCCTGTCACAGGACTTCCTGTAATTTCACTTTATAGTAATACCAAAAAACCAATCCCCAGCCAACTTCGTGACATTGATATTGTGATCATTGATCTTCAGGATGTTGGAGCCAGGTTTTACACCTATATAAATACCATGCACTTTGTAATGGAGAGCTGTGCTGAAAACAGAAAAACCGTGATTGTTCTTGACAGACCCAATCCAAACGGACATTACATTGACGGTCCTGTATTAAAACCCGCATTCAAATCATTTGTCGGCATGCATCCTATCCCGATTGTGCATGGATTAACTATGGGTGAATTAGCCAAAATGATAAATCAGGAAAAATGGCTGGCAGATTCATTGGTATGTGACCTTGTAATTATAAAAATGAAAAACTATACACATAAGCGAAGATATTCTTTATTGGTAAAACCTTCACCGAATTTGCCCAACGACCTTTCCATCGCACTTTACCCATCCTTGTGTATGTTTGAAGGAACTGCAGTTAGTGTAGGTAGAGGAACTGAAAAACCATTTCAGGTTATTGGCTATCCGGGTTTTACAAAAGGAAATTATAAGTTTAAGCCCCATTTTATCGAAGGAGTTAGTGAGAACCCGCCCTACAATGGCCAAACTTGCCAGGGATATGATTTTAATTCTTCCATTTTATATAAATTAGATAAAATTGATTGGAGCTTTCTTATTGAATTATATGCTTCTTATAAAGAAAAAAATAAATTTTTTACAAAATTCTTTCCATTGCTTGCCGGAAACGACCAGATTCAAAAATTAATAGCGGAAAACCAAGACCCTGTAATGGCAGAAAATAAAATTACTGAGAGCTACCGTATGGAACTTGAAGAGTATAAAAAGTTTAGAAAGAAATACCTCTTGTATGAAGATTTTGAATGAAATTTATGCGCATAATCTTTTTTGGAACACCTGAGTTTGCCGTGCCTGCATTGGAAATTTTAATTAAAAATGGATTTGAAATTTCCGCTGTAATTACTGCTCCGGATAAACCGGCTGGCAGAGGATTAAAACTTCATATTAGTCCAGTAAAAGAATGTGCATTAAAAAATAACCTACTCGTTTTACAACCCGAGAAATTAAAGGACATTCAATTTTATGAATTTCTAAAAAACCTGAAACCTGATTTAGGTATAGTTGTGGCATTCAGAATGTTGCCGGATTCTCTATTTTCTCTCCCTAAAGCAGGTACTTTTAATCTTCACGCTTCCCTTCTTCCGGATTACAGAGGTGCCGCTCCCATAAACTGGGCAATTATCAATGGTGAACAAATGACCGGAATGACAACATTTTTTTTAAAACATGAAATTGATACGGGTGATATTATTTTCCAGGAGAAAATGCAAATAGATGACTCCGAAGATGCTGGTTCATTGCACGATAAATTGAAAATTGAAGGCGCTAAACTTATTCTAAAAACGGTAGAAGAAATCCGTAAAGGTACAATAAAAACATACCCACAATTAATGAGTGAAGGAATAAAGAAGGCGCCAAAAATTTTCCGGGATGTCTGTGAATTAAACTGGGAACTTCCGGTTAAAAAAGTTTATGACAAAATCAGAGGATTATCACCCTACCCTGGAGCTTGGTCAAAACTTAATGGAAAAATTTTGAAAATATTCGAGTCCTCCTATGTTTCTGATTCTTCTTCGACGACTCATACAGGAGAAATAATTACTGATCAAAAAACGTTTATTAAAATAAAATGTGCAGACGGGTTTCTCACTCTCAAAGAAATTCAAATGGAAGGTAAAGCAAGAATGAATACGCAAGAATTTTTGAGAGGAAACAAAATTTGATTTGTTTTATCAATGACTAATTTCCAATATTTATCTTTCATTTTCAATAATTTTTTTTGTTAGATTATTAACCATTTCCATATCGGTATTTAATCTCCATGCATGAATACCTGAAATTATTCTTATTCCATGAATAACATTTGTACAAAATACACTTTCAGAAAACGTCAGAACTTTTAACTTCATTTTTACTTCCTTTACCTGTATCCCCAGATTCACAGCCGCTTTAATCACTTGTTTTCTCATTACTCCATCAATACATCCTGTATCCAATGAAGGAGTAAATAATTTCCCTTTTTTACACCAGAATATATTTGAAGAAGAACATTCAGCCAGGTTCTGCTTTTGGTCAACAAGCAATACTTCCTGATATTTTTTTGATTTTCTAAATAAAGAAGCAAAAACGTATGGCATTGAATTACATGTTTTAAAACGTGATAGTATTGAAGGAAAAAGAAATAATTCCCTGAAAACTGCAACAGATTTTAATGACTCGATTTTTTTGAAATCTTTATAGGGTAATTTTTCTGACTCAATAAAATATTCGCTCTCATTCTGCTCTGGTGCATAATATCCTCCCCCGCTACGAAATACCTGAAGACGTACTCTGTAATTTTCATTTATATCAAAATCATTTTGCTTTAACAACTCGTAAATTTTTTCTGAAATATCTTTTTCAGAAAAAGCAGGCGGTAAATTTAATTTTAAAAACTTCATCCCTTCAAATAATCTTTTCAGATGATCTTTGAGAAATCCTATTTTTCCATACCTGACGCAAAGGGTTTCAAACAAGCCGTCTCCATATCTAAGGCAACGGTTCAGCCGGTTAATAAAGGGTTTCTCTTCCGGTAAAAGATTCCCATTTACATTAATATAGGACAAGTGAATTTAGGTTTGAAAGAAACTTAAATAGTTTGAATTTGCTACGACTACTCAATGTCCGGATTCAGCCGGTTTTTTTTGATCGTTGGCAGGAACGGGTGTGGGAGCTGGGGCGGGTGCCGCAGGTAATACATTACATATAATATGTACTTTCATGACTCCGTCATTTGCGTTTGAAGTAATAGTTATAACCTTATCCTGTTTACCTGATTTTCCTGCACTGTTGAAAGTAGCGGCAATTTTTTTCATCTCTCCTGGAGCAATCGGTTCTCTGGGCCAGTTAGTGGCTGTACATCCGCAAGTAGTTTGCACATTTGAAAGCACAAGCGGTTCTGTACCGGTATTACGAAATGTGAAATCGTATGAGACCTTTTCCCCTTGTGTAATGTTACCAAAATCTTTTGAGGTCTCTAAAAATTGAATTTTTGGTCCTGCTTTAAGAATGGTTGACATGGCAGGAACATCGTCACGAACAGGTCCTGCATCTTCTTCATTGGATACCTGAGCTATTAATGCTTTACTAATTAGCGTGAAAATGATCAAGGCAGAAAAAATCTTAAGTTGTGTTTTCATAATTATTAAAATTTATGGTTTATAAAAATAAAAACTTAAAAAACTTGCGCTAAGTTAAAAAAATAATTTCAAATAACATAATTTTGCCGATTATGGTAATTGAAAAAACCTACACGCCAGATCAGGTGGAACAGAAATGGTACCGGTTATGGGAAGAAAAAAAGTATTTTCATTCTTCCCCAAATCCTGAAAAAGAACCTTATTGCATTGTAATTCCACCACCAAATGTTACAGGAGTACTGCACATGGGGCATGTTCTGAATAATACGATACAGGATGTTTTAATCCGTAAAGCCCGAATGGAAGGAAAGGAAACCTGCTGGGTTCCAGGTACCGATCATGCATCCATAGCCACAGAAGCCAAAGTCGTTTCCATGCTTAAAGAACAAGGTATAGAAAAAAAATCACTTTCAAGAGAAGAATTTTTAAAACACACCTGGGCATGGACCCATAAACATGGTGGAATTATAGTTGAACAATTAAAACGTCTGGGTGTTTCTTGCGATTGGGAACGTTCTAAATTTACATTGGATAAGGACCTTTCCGATTCGGTAACAAAAGTTTTCGTTGAATTATACAAAGCCGGTTTGATTTATCGTGGTTTCAGAATGGTTAACTGGGATCCTTCCGGAAAAACGGCAATCTCTGATGAAGAGATTTATTATAAAGAATCGGTGAGTTCACTATATTATATAGCATATCAAGTAATTGGCTCTGATGAATTTATAACCATTGCCACTACTCGTCCCGAAACCATTCTGGGCGATACAGCATTATGTGTGCACCCGGATGATGAAAGGTATAAAAATTTTATTGGTAAGCAAGTTTATGTGCCACTTATTAAAAGAAAGATTCCTGTGATAGCCGATGAATATGTGGATATGACTTTTGGAACGGGATGTTTAAAAGTGACACCTGCCCATGATCAAAATGATTACCGGTTGGGAATTAAACATGATTTACCTTTTGTTAATATCTTTAATGAAGATGCAACCTTGTCTTCCGAAGCCATCTTATTCACAGGTATGGAACGTTTCCAAGCAAGAAAAACCATTTTAAAAGAGCTTAAAAAAAATAATCAATTACAAAAAACAGAAAAAATTAAAAATAATATTGGTTATTCAGAAAGAACTCATGCTGTAATTGAACCCCGTCTTTCTTTACAATGGTTCTTGAAAATGGATACGTTAGCAAAACCCGCCTTGGATGTTGTTGAAAAAGGACAGATTAAATTCCATCCTGAAAAGTTTATTAATCTATACAGACACTGGTTGGAAAATATTCACGATTGGTGTATTTCCAGGCAATTATGGTGGGGGCACCGGATTCCTGCCTGGTACTGTGATTGTGAAGAATGTAAAGATTTGATCATAGTACAATCAGAAAAACCTGAGAAGTGTCCACGGTGTCATTGCACAAAACATTTACGGCAGGATGAAGATGTGCTGGATACCTGGTTTTCTTCCTGGCTTTGGCCTATCACTGTATTTAATGGCATAAATGAACCAAACAATAAAGAATTCTTATATTATTATCCAACCAATACGCTGGTGACAGCTCCAGAGATATTATTTTTCTGGGTGGCAAGAATGATAATGGCTGGTTTGCATTTTAAAGAAAATATCCCATTCAAAAATGTATATTTTACTGGCATCGTCAGAGACAAGCATGGGAAAAAAATGTCAAAATCATTAGGGAATTCACCTGAGCCAATTGCATTAATTAATAAATATGGAGCCGATGCTGTAAGGACAGGAATGTTATTGTGTTCACCGGCGGGCAATGATTTGTTATATGATGAAGCATTAATTATTCAGGGAAGGAATTTTACAAACAAGATATGGAATGCTTTCCGTCTAATTAATGGATGGAAACCCGACAAAGAGATTCCCTTTAATCACTCCCTGGCTTTAAGATGGTTTGAAAGTAAATTAAACCAATCTATTGCCGATTCAAAAACACTCTTTAACGATTTTAAGATTTCAGAGGCATTAATGCTAATTTATAAATTGACCTGGGATGATTTCTGTTCGAATTTTCTTGAAATGATAAAACCTGAAAATACTGATTCCATTGACGAGCAAACCTACCTTAAGACAGTTTCTTATTATAAGAGTATTTTAAAGTTATTGCATCCCTTTTTACCTTTTATTACTGAAGAACTATGGCAATATCTTCGCTATCCGGAGGAAGAAAATCACATTATTAATGCAAATTTCCCCAAAGAAAAAGAAGTAGATACATACCTTCTTGAAAATACAGAAATGTTTTTTCAATTAATTACGACTATCAGAAAATTATCGGGCGGCAGGAAAAAAGAAAAAAATTCAAATGATGATATTCTGGTTATTTCAAACGCATTAAAGCCAATCATTGAACCATTCTCACTTTACCTCTCTAAATTAACAGGAATAAATCAGATTAAATTTAATAGGGAAGCACCCACCTTATCGGCAATATCATTTTTCATTAAAGATAAAGAGTGTTTTTACATAAACCCCGTTGCACAAAAGAACGATGATAAGGAAAAAGAAAATATTGCAAAAGAAATTGCTTATTTATCTGGTTTTCTAACATCTATTAATAATAAATTGACTAATGAAAATTTTCTTCATCGTGCTAAAGCGGATATAATCGAGAAAGAACTGCTTAAAAAAAAGGATGTAGAGGGTAAATTGAGGATTTTGGAGGCAAATTTGAAAAATTTATAAATTATTTTAAAAAAATGTTGTTTTATTCAAATCAAGTGCATACATTTGCGGTGAATTTAAAGGTAAGGTTTATTCACCTGCCGTATAAAAAAATTTTTAACCCTTAAAAATAAATTAAAAATGAAAACAAAAATCAATGTGTTACTCGCATTATTCTGCGTGTTAATGATAAGCGGTTCTGCTTATGCTCAATTTCCAACTGAACTAACAAACTGGCAAATTGGTGCCCGGTTAGGTACTTATGTATATATGGGTGATGTTTCTCCCGGAGCCGGTTTTGCCGCTGAAGGTTATTTAGAAAGAAAATTCGCTGATAAAGTGAGTTTACAGGGAACCATGTTGTTTGGATGGGTTAATGGGGGTGGTAGTAATAAATACAAAATTAAAGATATTAAGCCGGTTTGGGCTGTTGACCCAGGTGCTAAAATGGGTTCTTTAGCTTTCAAAAGCAGTATTTTTGAATTACTATTGCACGGTAAGTATTATTTTGCAAAAGAAACCATTTCTCCATTTGTTTCTCTTGGTGGTGGTATGTTGTTTTATACAACAACCATTGATGCCAACGGTGATGATTCTTATGAATCAGCAAAAGGATGGAATCAGGTAAGTACCTCTGACACTGAAGGTTCTTCATTATACAATGACGGCATACCCATAGGTACTTGGGAAGTAACACCTGGTGCTGGATTTAATTATTCTTTCAACGATATGTTTGATTTGAATATGAGTTTCACCTTTAAATTCACCGGTACTTCACATATAGATGGTGTAGATGTAAGCAGTGGTAATAATGGAAGAGGTGGAGCGGCTTATTATACACAGTCGGGTGCATTATTAATGCAAGGTAAATACACAGCCGAAGAATTTGCCGCTATGTCCAAAAAAAGATCCGATACATCAACAGGTAGCGATAAATTTATCCTTTTTAACGTTGGTGTAAACTATAAATTCTTTAATCCTCCAGCCGCTGGTGATGAGAAAAAAGAGTAACATCTCAATAATATTTATAAACCCTCTTGGAAACAAGGGGGTTTTTTTTTTGTACTACCTCATGGTTTTCCCACAAAATATTGGGGATAAATCGTTGTCTTGATTATAAAAAACAAAATTATCTTTGCCTATTATTCTATAGTTAATTGCCACAGATTCAAAGATTACTTTGTTCATTTTTTTTAGATTATACAAACAGTCAACTATTTCAACGTCATAATTCAATAATGAACCTTCTATCTCACAATAACTCTAATTTTTTCATTTCGATTCTTTGTTTAATAATCGTAAGTTGTGCCGCTCCTAAAAATCAACCAAAACTTACAAGCAAAGACAAAATGGATGATGATAAAGATGGAATCATAAACTTTTATGATAAGTGCTCAGAGACACCTGCAGATGTTTTAGTGGATGCAAAAGGGTGCCCTCTCGATAATGATGGCGATGGGGTTCCTGATTACCTCGATAAGGAACCAAATTCAAGAGCGGGTGCTAAAGTTGATTTTAGAGGTGTTGAAATTATTCCCGATTCAACAGCAAAAATTAATATTCAAGACACAACCGATTTGTTTCTTACCAGGGAGGATACACAAAAGGAACATCAAGAAAAATCCTATACCAACCCAGAGAAAGAGTTCAACGAATTATTACAAGAGTATGCCTTGCCCGTAGTTTATTATAAAATTAATCATTATAAACTTACAAAATTTCAAAAATATCAGCTTGATGCCATAGCCCCTTTGCTTACTTTAAACCCGGCAATAGTTATTACAGTAGAAGGACACACGGATAAAGCAGGTCCCGCCGATTATAATAAAAAACTTTCTGAAAAACGCTCGCTTGAAGCCGCCGAATACCTTGTAAATAAAGATAAAATTCAATCTTACCAGGTGCAATATACTTTTTACGGAGAAGAAAAACCTGCTTCAGGAAGTCAGGAAGAAACTCCAAATTCCATAGACAGGCGAAGTGAGTTAAAATTCACTATCCAGATTGACAAAACAAAATTGGACAGGCAAGTTATTGTTGAATTATTAAAGTACAAGGACCCTGTTTTTGAACTACAACAATTAATAATTCAATATGGTACTGTGCGCTTGCAATATGGAGTTAACCAATATACCTTAACTTACGAAAACAGAGATAAATTGGATAAAATAATTCCGGTGCTTCAGGTACATCCAAGAATTAAGGTTAAAATGGATGGACATACAGATAAATCCGGTGATGAGAACTATAACATGAAATTATCTGAAAACAGGGCGAAAACTGCTTCCGGTTATATTTTAAATAAGAAATTAGTGAGTGATAAACAAGTTACCTATCATTTTCATGGAGAAACAAAGCCCTTATCCGGTTCTACAGAAGAAAAAAGAAATGAGTTAGACCGTAGAGTTGAAGTTAATTTTGAATTGGTAGATAGATAGCAATACTACATTTAATTTACTATGAAAATCAGTTATATCTGTTTCTGTTTGTTTTTTCTTCCTTTGGGTTGTTTTTCACAGGAAGATGTTGAACTCCCCATAATCAAAAAAATTCTTTTTCAACAAGTTGACGACTGGAACAATGGAGATATTGAAAAATATATGGAAGGTTATTGGAATTCCGATAGTTTGATTTTCATAGGGAAATCAGGTATAAAATACGGCTGGAAAAGTACCTTGGAAAATTATAAAAAATCATATCCTGATAGACAAAGCATGGGAAGATTGAATTTTACTTTATTGGAAAAAAAAAATTCGGGACAGAAAATTATTTCATCATTGGCAAATGGCGGATTGATAAAGATAATAAAACTTCTTCTGAAGGGTACTTTACATTAGTATTCCAAAAGATTAATAATAAATGGAGAATTGTAGCAGACCACTCAAGTTGATATAATGATTGAAATTCTTTAATTTTGTAATTGATTCCGCAGAGAGATGGCAGAGTGGTTTAATGCGGCGGTCTTGAAAACCGTTGTCCCGCGTAAGCGGGACCGGGGGTTCGAATCCCTCTCTCTCTACTACATTTTCTGCCTCGTTTTCAATAAACTGTTTATTTCGGCAAGCAACTCGTTTTCCTTTTTTAATCTATTTATTTCTGTTTCCATTTTTTCAATTTTTTCTTTTCTTGACTTCAGCTCAAATGATATTTCGGAAATGGATAAATAGGGAGCGCTTTCTTCTTCCGCTTTGCTGAATCCTGCTTTATGGGTTTGCGCTGAAAGGAAGTATTGTTCAAAAAAATTAAAATCGAGTATTTTTCCTATCTGAACTAATAATTCCGTATCAATGGAAATTCTGTTAAATATATCATAAACATTCTGAGGAGTAGTATTTACTCTTCGGGCGAACTCGGTTTTTTTCATCCCCATTTCTTCAACCCGTTGTTTTATTATTTTGCCTATGTGAATTGACATAGTGCAATGTTCCTCATAAAAAACAGGAAAAACTGAAATTTAATCTCAATAATACTTTATCGTTTTGTCAGTATTATTTTACTCCCACAGGATATAAGGAATAGGGTATAAGGTATAGGGGCTAAACGTTCATTCCATATACCCTATACCCTATTCCCCCTATACCTTTTCTAAAAAGCAAGAAATAAAATTGTCAGTTGACCATTTCTTGTCACCGTAACACTGGTAGAATCCCCTTTATTGAATTTTCCGAGTATTTTCATATATTCTTTCATATCAGTAATTTTAAAATCACCCAGTTGTGTAATTACATCACCACTCATAATGCCGGCTTTTTCTGCTGGCTTTCCCTTGCTGACTCCATCTACTCTCACTCCCATGCCATCATACATGTAATCAGGCATAATCCCTAAAGTAACTTTAAAAGATATTTTTTCTTCTTCTGAATTTCTCGTTTTTAAAAACGCAAGTTTAGGCAATTTGAGAAGTTCATCAATTACCTGAAGTGAAAATTCCAACACTACTTTTTCACCTTCAAAATTTATTTTTTCTACATCATCCGATGGTTTATGATAATCGGAATGTTGTCCGGTAAAAAAATGAAGTACAGGAATATCTTTCAGGTAAAAAGAGGTTTGGTCTGAAGGTCCTATTCCGGCAGAATCCATTTTAATCACAAGCGGTGTTTTTAATGAATTTAAAAGATTGACAAACACCGGGGAAGTTCCTACCCCATAGACCATTAATTTTTTTTCTGCTTCATTTAATCTTCCAATCATATCAAAATTAATCATGAAATGAATGTTTTTAAGGTCTATGGTAGGATTTTCACAATATTTTTTAGAACCAAAAAGACCCAATTCCTCACCGGAAAATGCCATAAATAAAAAATTATAGGGCTCCTTCACTTTATTTTGAGAATAAATTCTTGCTAATTCCATCATTCCGGCAGTGCCTGATGCATTATCATCGGCTCCATTATGAATTTTTCCTTTACTGTCTGATTCCAAAGAACCGGAAATTTCACCCAGTCCAAGATGATCATAATGCGCTCCGACAATGATGGTATGATTAGAACCATTATCAAGAAATCCCACTACATTTTTACTCTCTGTAATTTTTGCAGTTGTATCCTTCGTTTCCTCGTCTCCATGCGGATTATTTTTTAACCGGAATGAGAAATCAAAAAAATAGGTATTACTCCCATAAGGAATTAGTGATAAATCTTTAAAACTTTTTGCAATGTAATCCGCCGCTTTTTTTTCATCTTCGGTACCGGTTCCACGACCATTTAATTGGTCAGAAGCCAGGTAAGTGATGTCTTTTTTTAAATTATCGGTAGAAACAACCTGAGTAATCCCATTCTGAATAAATAAGAAAAGTAAAACAGGAATGGAGTATATAAACCGCATATAAATAATGCTTTAAACTATAACATTAGATTATTTACTATAATCTATTGGAAATAAGATACAAATAAACGCAACAAATGCAAAATTATTCACTTACCTTTTGCTTTCTTGTTTCAAATTCATCCATGTGCTTAATTACCGGCTTAGCTGTCAGTAATTTAATAGATTGCTTTCTTAATTTGGCGTTGATTCTTCTTCTTAGAACCTTTCTTTTTATTTTACCAGGCATAATAGTTATATTTTGTCAGCAAAAATAGTATATTTGCAGTGTATTCCAATATTTTTTAAGAAAAAGTTTGTATATCCTCAAGATAAATAATTCCCTGTTTCTGGTAATTCTATTTATGGTTATGACGGCATTTACATCGGCTTTTGGTCAGACCCTGGATACAACTTCAATCATAAAAACAACTGTGATTTCTGATTTTTACAATTTTAAATTGTTAACGCTACAGGGAGACACCATTTCCTTTTCTGACTTCAAGGGAAAAAAAATAATGTTGGTAAATGTTGCTTCCAAGTGCGGTTACACACCTCAGTATGCCCAATTACAGGAATTACATGAAAAATATTGGAATAAAGTGGTCTTAATTGGATTTCCAGCCAATAATTTTGGTTCACAGGAACCTAGTGATAATTCTGAAATTCTCACCTTTTGTACAAAAAATTATGGGGTTACCTTCCTTATGTCTGAAAAAATATCTGTAAAAGGATTAAACCAGCATCCCATTTATCAATGGCTTACAAACAAATCAAAAAACGGATGGAATCAGGAGTCACCCAAATGGAATTTCTATAAATATCTGGTGGATGAAGAAGGTAAACTTATAAAAGTTTTTCCTTCCTCTGTTTTACCGAACAGTGAAGAGATTGTCAATGAAATATTACAGGTAAAAAAATAGCATATAATTTAATCAATTTAACATAATTAAAATTTCTTATGAATTTAGCGGCTATTGATATTGGCTCGAATGCAGTTCGACTCTTTATAGTAAGAGTTATTAAAGAACTGAATCAACATTCTTTTAAAACCATAGAGTTTGTCAGAGTCCCGATGCAGTTAGGTGAGGACGTTTTTAATTTAGGAAAAATCGGACCTGAAAAAGAAACTCAATTCATAGACCTGATACGATCCTTTAAAACATTGATTAAAAGTTATGAAGTGCAGGACTACATGGCTTGTGCAACTTCTTCGTTGAGAGAAGCCAGTAACGGTAATGATATTGCAAAAAAAATAAAAAAAGAATTAGGAATTCAGATTGACATTCTGGATGGACCAGGCGAATCAGAAATTATTTTTCAGGCAGTATTACGAAGGATTGATTACAGAGATTATCTTCATGTTGAAGTTGGGGGCGGCTCAACCGACTTAAACATAATTTCAAATCACAAAAAAGTTACTTCGCAATCTTTTAATATCGGAACCTTGCGGCAAAGTGATCAGAAGCAGAATAAAGAAGAATGGGTGAATATGCGTACTTGGGTAAAATTTAAAACTAAATCCTACAAGGAATTATTAGCAATTGGCACCGGTGGAAACATTGCTAAAATATATTCGTTGGCTAATATAAAAGATAACCAACACATGTCACTCAATAAAATGACTGATGTGATCCATCTAATTAAAAACCGCACCCTTGAAGAGCGGGTAAACATTCTGAAACTAAACCCGGATCGTGCTGAATTGATTATTCCGGCTTCAGATATTTATCTATCCATTCTACGATGGGCTAATATTTCAAAAATTGTGGTGCCAAATGTTGGGTTGAAAGAAGGGATTATACAAATGCTGTATTCTCGTGTCCTTACTAAAGAAACTGTGGAGATATAGTATGTTGTTAATTTTGATTTTTATAATTTTTCAAACTACTTAAAAGCCATTGTTTAAATTCATTTACGTTCAGGTTAAAATCACGGGGAGGGGCTAACGTACTACCATCATTATTCAATAAAACATAAAATGGCTGGGCATTATTGGAGAAATATTTTGCCTGAAACTCACTCCATTTTGCACCTATTGTTTTTTTAATTTTTTGATCATTTTCAGAAAAGTAAATTTCAGAATCAAGTAGGTTTTTCTTATCATCTACGTAAAGTGAAATTATAACATAATTCTCAGCAAGTATTTTTTCAATTTCCGGATCCGTCCAAACGCCTGCCTCCATTCTCCGGCAATTTACGCAACCATACCCAGTAAAGTCGAGCATTACAGGTTTTTTTACGGATCGTGCATAATTCATACCTTCGCAATAATCATGAAATGGCTTAATTGAATAATCGGAGGTTTGAATAAAAAAGTCCTGCGTGTTGTTCATGGGTAGCCATCCGGACAAAGATTTTAATGGAGCGCCCCACATACCTGGAATCATATACAGTACAAAAGAAAAAGAAATCAGCGCAAGAAATAAACGGGGTACAGATATGTGTGAAAGTTCATTGTCATGAAAAAACTTTAACTTTCCTAATAAATAAAATCCAAGCAAAGCGAAAATTACTATCCAGATTGCAAGAAAAACCTCTCTATCGAGAATACGCCAGTGATAGGTGGCATCTGATACACTCAGAAATTTAAATGCAAGTGCAATTTCAATAAATCCTAATACAACTTTTACTGAATTGAGCCAACTGCCAGATTTTGGTAAAGAACTTAGAAGAGAGGGGAAAATCGCAAAAAAAGTAAATGGTAATGCAAAGGCAAGTGAAAACGCAAACATACCCAAAGCAGGAAGTAAATAGGATTGCCCCGTGGCGGCTGTCACTAAGAGAGTGCCTACTATTGGTCCGGTGCAGGAAAATGATACTAATACCAATGTAAAAGCCATAAAAAATGCTCCAAGCAAACCCCCTTTATCTGCTTTAGCATCAATTTTTGTGACCCATGAATTGGGTAAATTTATTTCGAACATTCCCAGAAAAGATGCCCCGAATAAAATACACATCAAAAAAAAGATTATATTAAAGACAGCATTGGTAGAAAGAGCATTCAATGTATTGCTTCCAAAAAGAACGGTAACTCCTATTCCTAAACTGATATAGATAACAATGATGGATATTCCGTAAATAAATGCCTGCGTGATGTTTTTAGATTTATTCTCCCCTTTTTTTGTAAAAAAACTAACAGTAAGAGGAATCATCGGAAATACGCATGGCGTTAGTAGTGCCACTAATCCGGCTAAAAATGCACCAAGCATAAAAAACCATACAGAGGAATCTATTTTCTTGCCTGTGTTTGTAAAATCAGTAGTAATTTTAGGTTCAAATTCCTTGCAATCCAACGGGGTTCCTATTACACGGGTATTTGTTGGATTTAAAACCGGTATGAATGCCATAGAATCGGGTTTAAAACCCGATTCTACGTTTGTACAATCCTGATTCAAAACCGATTTTACGATGGTAGAATCAGGTTTCAAACCCATATTTAAATTTTGGCTATCGGGTTTATACCCCGATGCTACTGATTTAATAAAATCGAACCGGTATTCTTCGTCGTAAGGGATGCATTTACCGGTAATTTCTGTACACGCCTGGAATTGTGCATTGGCTATTATGACCGGGTTAAGTTTTAATATTTTCACCCTCTGCGTATAAATAGATTTGTTTTTATGAAACCTGACTTTGTCATTCCAGATTTCATCAAATTTTTCAATAGCCGGTGATGCGACTGTTTTTCCGATCAATTTATAGGTATTGTTAGGAACGTAAGTATGTTTAGTGACCATAGGACCTACTGATTCAGGAAAATCATTGGAATACATTTCCCAATCTTTTTGAATGGTGTACGAAAAAATTAAATCAATTTCTTCTCCTACGGTTACCTCCGTTTTGCTGGCTGAATAGGAAGATTTCACCGGATTCTGTATCTGGGAAATAACAGGAACGATACTTAATAGAAATAATATTGTTTGAATAAATGATTTTTTCATTGTTGTTATTTTAAAATTTAAAAATTTTAGTATGAGTATTGCCGAAAGATGGAAACAAAATTGTTTTTGATTTGTTTGCTTTTCCGTTCTTTTATTAGACATCTTGCAAAATGCAGTTTTTTCAACACAAATACACTAAGAAACAAAGTTACACAAAGAGTTTACCTAATGTTTCTTAGTGTCTTTGTGTTGAAATTTTCTTTTTTGTTTTTTTTGATTATGCAAGAAATTTATCCTTCTGTAAATAACTGTTCCCGGGATTTTTACAAAATAACCATCTATTAACGGTGCTTTTACTAAAAATGATTCAAAAAGATTGTTTTCATCTACGACCAATTCAGGCATGTCACTCATAATTCGTTGGTAAATTACATAAATTGTTTGATAATTATTTAGTTTTGAAAAATCACGATTTATCAACGACCAGTCAAAATAAGGCGTAGCCAGGCGATTATGAAGGTAAAAAAGCACATTATCCGATAAAACCATTATTTTTTTACCATACATTGTTTCAGGTAAAGGGGAATAAGAAATGATATAGTCGTTACTCTTTGCATAAGATTTTACAAATGATGAATGTAGCATTAAAACATTTATTGCAATGATTGATAAAAAAAGAATTACAAACAAACCTTCCGCTTTCCAATAGTTTCTGAAAATAGACAAACCAAAAGCAATTAAAACCGAAAATGGAACGAAGAGAATAAAAAAGTCAATTAAATAAATTTTTCTTATCCAAAGCAAGCTTATAAGTGACACAAAAATCCAAAAAAGAAAAATTTGCCGGCAATTTTTAACGTGCATGGTGCTGTTGTAAAAATTTCTTCTGAGATAATTAAATAGAATAAGGAAAAACAACAGGGGTATTCCCAAAATAAAAATGATCAACTGATATGAAGGTTTGAATGAGTAATTTTGGGGAACATCTGCCGGAGAAAAAAATGAAATAAAATCAAGAAAACAACCATTAAAAAAATAATACAGCGATATGCATGCTACCGGACAAATAAAGCCAACCACTACCAATAAAAGTTCTCTTAAATTATCGGAACGGTAAAGAGCCATGGAGAACCAGACCAATGCAAGAAACGTAATGTATGGAAAATAAAACAAAGTAGCTACTCCAACACACAAACCGGAATAAAATATTTGATAGTCGGCATTTTTTTCTGACGGCATATTGAAAATAAAGTTTAATGAAATGATTAGAAACGTACTTCCCATTAATTGAGGTGAAAGCGTGTTAAACTCCCAGGATACTGAAGTCAACAGAACGTAAATTAAGGAGGGCAGGTAACCGACTTTCTCAAATGATTTTCTTTTCCGGATAATGATGCTTATTAACAATGCCTGTACTAAAACTAAAATTGTTGCAATTATTCTTAACGATAAAACTGTTCTGCCTGAAATAAGATTTAAAAGCCAGTAAACACCGGCTGAAAGGGGTTCGAGAGTTGTCAATAAATCCTTATAGAGAAATCCTCCTTCACTAAGTTTTTCTCCTATGACCAACCATTTTAATTCCAGTTGCAGTACAGGAACTTCGGATATCCATAGAGGGGTTCTGAAAACAATTAATGCCAGGAGAGTAAAAAAAATTACTATGGGGTAATCTGATTTGAAAGTTTTTATCATTTTAAAATCCCTAATCTTGTAAATTTAATCATAATTAGTAAATTCGTATTTTTATTGAACATTTATGAATACCAAAAGACAGTCAAAAGTAGCCCGGTTAATACAAAAAGAATTGGCGGATATTTTTCAGCGCAAGGGTAGGAACTTGTTCGGTAACTCACTTATTACCATTACCGAGGTTTCCGTATCCCCTGATCTTGGAATGGCTAAAGTTTATTTAAGTATTTTAGGGTCTGAAAAGCACGCCATTTTCTCTCAGGTAAAATCAAGAACTTATGATTTGAAAAAGGACTTAATTCCACGAATCAAGAACCTCTTTCATCATATCCCTGAAATAGTATTTTATCTGGATGAAACACTCGATCACGCAGAAAGAATTGAACGTTTATTAAAGGAAAGTGCCTCTAATGGCTTGTAATGGTCACCTTATACAACATTCATCAACATCTCCCTTACCTTTTCCAAATCCTCTTTGATTAATACAGCCAACTGTTGAATGGGTGCGGATGCAGATTTATTGCTTAGCGTTGTGATTTCACGATTTAACTCCTGCAAAAGAAAACCAAGTTTTTTTCCGCAATTTTCTTCTTCTTTGCAAATTTTTGAAAAGTAGGAAAGATGGTTTTTCAGCCGTTCACATTCTTCATTTATATCAATCTTTTCAAGGTAGTAAATTAATTCCTGCTCCAGGCGGTTTTGGTCAGGCACAGGAGTTAATGACAGTGAATTTAACTTTGTTAACAAGCGCTCTTTAATTTGTGCCGCTCGTTCGGGTACCAAACATTTGATTTTTTCAAAATTCCTCTCAATTTTCTCAATACACTCATCAACATTCTTTTCCATTTCATTACCTTCTTTAGCTCTGAATTGGTCCAAATTATTCAGTGCAATGAGCAATAATTGTAAAATAACATTAAAATCTTCATCACTTACATCCGGTTGGCGGCTGTTGAAGAAGTCGGGTAAATCATTCAGCAAAGGCATTGGATCCGGATTTTTAATTCCTAATTCCTTTGCCAATGCTAATAATTCTGACAAGTATGATTTTGCAACAGACAGGTTTAATTTACCAGATGATTTATCTACCGGAATGTTATCAATAGAAATCTGGCAAAAAATAGTGCCGCGTTCCAACACCTTTGATAAATGACTTCTTAAAACCGGTTCCCTTATTTCCAAAAATTTGGGCAACCGGAAATTAAATTCAAGTGAACGCGCATTAAGTGTTTTTAGAACTATCTGAACTGTACCAAAGGATGTTTCTTTTGAAACAACAGCATAACCGGTCATGGATTTGAGCATTGTTTATTTTTTGTTTTTAAATTTCCTCTATATATCCCACCTCACTCCAGCCCCTATTCTTCACTATTCCCTTCCTCTCTGTTTTCGGGTATGGGTTGCGCTTCTTCCATCATGGAAGTTGAACGGATATATTCATGAATTATTTTTGGATAATACTTCTTCTCCAATTTATGAATCCTTCCAGAAAGTGATTCGGGAGTTTCGTCTGTCATTATTCTGCACGATGCCTGAAAAATTATTTTTCCTTTATCATACTGTGAATTTACAAGATGAATGGATATACCGCTTTCCGTTCTTTTAGAATCCAACACCGCTTTATGAACATGTTTTCCATACATTCCCTTTCCACCAAAAGAGGGTAATAACGCAGGGTGAATATTTAAAATCTTTTCAGGAAATGCATCCAATATATACTTAGGGACCAGCCATAGAAAACCTGCCAGAATGATATAGTCAACTTTGTATTTATACAGTTCCATTAATAATTTTTCAGTATTTTCATATCCTTTTTTATCAATTTGCAAAACAGGGATTTGTTCATTTTTCGCTCTTTGAATTACAAAAGCAGAAGGGTTATTGCAATATACAACTGCAACCTTTAATTCAGGATGAATTTTAGTATAGTCCACAATATTTTGCATATTGGAACCATTCCCGGATGCAAAAACTGCCAGAGCGGTGGGCTTCATTGAGAGATTATATTCAAATAAAATCCAAATGTAATAAAATAAATATTAATTTTGCTGAATCTTAATATTCCAAAAACATGACACCTCAAACCCATCCCATCCATAACGCCCTTATTTCTGTTTTTAGCAAAGACGGACTTGAGCCAATAGTTTTCAAGCTCCACCAACTGGGTGTAAAAATATTTTCAACCGGAGGAACATACGATTTTATAAACAAACTTCAAATACCTGTAAATTCTGTGGAAGACCTTACCGGATATCCATCCATTCTTGGCGGAAGAGTGAAAACCCTGCACCCTAAAGTTTTCGGTGGCATTCTTTCAAGAAGAGAAAAGCAAGAAGATACTCAAACGCTCGCCGAATATTCCATTCCGGAAATTGACCTCGTACTTGTTGACCTGTATCCTTTCGAAAAAACCCTGATATCGGGAGCCACTCATGAAGAGATTGTTGAGAAAATTGATATAGGAGGCATTTCACTTATCAGAGCCGCATCAAAAAATTATACAGATGTACTGGTGATCCCATCCCAAAAAGATTATACATTTCTAATGGCGCTACTCGAACGGTATGGAGCATCATCATCCTTAACCGACCGGAAGGAAATGGCAGGCAGGGCATTTGAAATTTCAAGCCATTATGATAAATTAATAGGCAATTATTTAATGAATAAAATAGAAAATATTACTACAGAAAAAACTGAAAATGGCGCTGATGAGCCGGTTGGTTTTCTTAAAAATTATACCCAAAAGTTAGCGCCGGCACGAGGACTACGATACGGTGAAAACCCTCATCAGCAAGGAACATTTTACGGTGACATTGAAAAACTTTTTTCCCAGTTGAATGGGAAAGAATTATCCTATAATAATCTGGTGGACATAGATGCCGCATTGGGGTTGTTACATGAATTGGGAGATAAACATTCGTGTGTCATTGTAAAACATACCAACGCTTGCGGGGTGGCACAGGGTAATAACATGCTTACTGCTTATCTTACAGCTTTGTCATGCGACCCGGTCTCTGCCTTCGGTGGAATTATTGCCTGTAACAAAATGATAGACCATGCAACGGCAATTGAATTGAATAAATTATTTTTTGAAATTCTTATTGCTCCGGGATATAACATTGATGCATTTAATTTATTAAAAGTTAAAAAGAACAGAATTCTCCTTGATTTGAAACACTTTCCCTGGAATAAGTTTGAATTCCGTACTATTCTGAACGGGGTCTTGGAACAGGAAAAGGACCTGAGCATTGAAACATCCGGGCAACTGCGTAGTGTCACTGTCCTCTCCCCTACTCCTGAACAAATTACAGGTTTGCTGATTGCTAATAAAATTTGCAAGCACAGTAAATCAAATACCATTGTGCTGGCAAATTCGCAACGCTTACTGGCAAGCGGGATTGGGCAAACTTCAAGGGTAGATGCGCTCCAGCAAGCGATAGCCAAAGCAAAACATTTCAACATTGATTTAGCAGGTAGCGTTATGGCATCTGATGCATTTTTCCCATTTCCGGATTGTGTAGAAATTGCACACCATGCAGGTATTAAAGCAATCATTCAGCCGGGTGGTTCAATTAAGGATCAGGAATCAATTGATGTATGCAATAAGAACGGGATAGCGATGACCTTTACGGGGGTGAGGCATTTCAAACACTAAGTAGTGTCTGCCCGAAAGGTCAATATTTCCCGCAGATTACGCAGATAAACGCAGATTATCAAATTGATTATCTGCGAAAATCTGCGGTATCTGCGGGAGATTTTTTATAAACACCTACTTTTCGGACAGCCACGAATTAAGTGCGGAGAGACAGGGATTCGAACCCTGGATACCCTTGCGAGCATAACGGTTTTCGAGACCGCCCCATTCAACCACTCTGGCATCTCTCCTGAAATTCTTTCTTCCGGAGCGGGAAACGGGACTCGAACCCGCGACCCTCAGCTTGGGAAGCTGATGCTCTACCAACTGAGCTATTCCCGCCTGGAGTTAATTTTTTATTTGTTTACCTAAAAAATGGGTATAAAGATATAAATATTCTGTGTGATAATGGTAAAATAAGCACTTACAAAGGAGACACGGTGTATAGTAAGTTGCTAAGTGCCTGTCGTTTAATTGTTTGTTTCTAAAAACGCTTTCAGTCGTTGGCAAATAAAAAATGTCCAACCTTCGATACAAGATTCTCTCGTAAAATCTGGATTATCCTTCGGAAAAGCTTCTTGTACATCGTGCGTGAGTTTTAATCTTGTCAAATTATTCTCTTTCGATAACTCCCAACTTACATAAGAGTTTCCTGAATAACCTCCATATTTCCAATTATAGATTATTTTTTTTTGTAACTGAACCTCTGTTATTTTCCAGAGGTGTAGATAATTTTTGTCATTCGCGATAACATTAAACTGTGTTTCAAAACCTACTTCCGCTTTAAATGTATCTATGTTTTCAAAAAACCATTTTTTCATTTGGTCAATATCGGTAATAGCAGTCCAAACTCTGTCAACCGATGCGTTGTAAGTTTGTTCAACAATAATTGGTTCGTCCTTCGTTGTCATGATTATTTGAGTTTAGTTTTTGTCATGCTGTTCGTTTAATGATGAGGAAGATTCAGTGCAACAGTGGCTGAATTGCTTGTCATAAGGACGCAACGAAGCATTAGTTGTTAGCGGAAACTCTACCGTCCGTCCACTGAATTTTCTGTTTTTATGCAGTAGCTTTTTCTCGTGGAGTTGATGTTAGTAATGTTCGTTTGCTAGCATGCTTCTTTGCATGTAGTGCTTTATATGCACGAATGTATTCGCTGATTTGTTGCTTCTCCTTTTCTGTCAAAGGGCGAGGGTCAACAACAAAATCCACATCTAAAGGTTCTCTGATTAATCCCATTGTTTTATGATTTAAAATATTTATCAATTAAATTTTTTGTAGCGTTTGTGTCAATAATCATCAAGTGTCCACCGAAATGATATGCACCAAGTGATTTAGCGTAATGGTCAATCAAAACTGTTTTGGAGTGGAATGAAACGAACCCGTCACCACCTCTTTGAAAAGAAAGTTTGCAAGCAAATGCAACTAAGTTTCCTGGAATTCCCAGATAAATTTTTGATTTCCCGATGTTGAACGGTGCACTTTCAATCAGCGGCATGTAAACATGTGCAGGTTCAAATTTTAAACTCACCAGTCCTTGAATAACAGTCGGATTGTTTAAAATTGTCAACTTGTAAACTTCTCTGTCATTGGTATCAAATTCTTGTCTCCAGTTAAACCGCCATCCATTTTTTTTGGTAACATGCATTAAGTCAGCTTTTGTCACAATGCTTACTTCAGTCGGGAAACTGTCACCAGTAATTACATTTTCAATTGACCGAGTTAGTTTGTCAATTTCAAAGTTAAGATATGTTATCGGTTTTGTTTTCACTCCGCAAATATACAAAAAGTTTGTGACACTACTATCAAAAAATTTTTTGTTCGCTATACCGCCAAAGGGTTTCCGCTAACGTCAGTTTGTGAAAAAACTACACTTTAAATGTGGATAAAATTACTAAATAAAAAACAATTCCATTCATTCATCATGGTAACTTTGTGACCTATTTCAATTTCGTTTAACAAACATAAATTATTTACAACCCCAGAGAAATCAGATTGAAATGTCGAGTATGTATATGCTGGTCTTTTCTTATAACGAAATTCCCATAGAGAAAAAAAACTCAACAATCAAAGGGGAAAAAAACTTCCGCCAGAGGCAGATTCAGTGCAACAGTGGCTGAATTGCATGTCATAAGGACGCAACGAAGCCTTGGTTGTTAGGCACAGTATTTATCACTTTAAAAGTCAAGTTTGAGTTGGTCATTTTTGCGTTCTTTGTCTCGTTTATATTTTTTGCCTTGTTCAGTCGGCACATAATTTTCACCAGTAATTATTTCAATTACTGTCAATACTTTATTTTGAATCACTTTCACTAAACCAACTTCGTCAATCTTTCTGTTTTGTTGCAATACACATTTAATTGCTGTCCCATTAATGAATTCAATTTCTTTGTTTAAAACAGAATTTTTAAAATTTTGGTCATTCATTTCAAAGTTTATTATGTCTCCTTTGTAAAAGCCTTTCCAATTAAAATTTCCCTTTTTTAAAACAGGTGAAATAATATCAATTACTGCTTCTTCGTCAATGTAGGGTGGAAATGTGTCAGAACGCAAAATGAATTTACCGAAAAGCTCTCTTTCAACCGTTCGCTCTTTTTCAACTGGTTCGTTTTGTTCATTCAGTTTTTGTGTTGTCAGCTTTGTTACTTTAGGATAGAAGTTTAGTTTTTTATAAAAATTTGATTTATGCCATATGATTTTGTAGTCTCTGTCTAGTATTTCAAGAACACGTTCAACAGTCTCATCTGTTAATTCTTCTTCTGTCCGAACTTCGTTTTTGATTTTTTTAAGTTCTTGTTTTTTTAACTCGTTATCAAGCTCCAAATTTTCTATCTGAAGTTTAACAAGTTCTTTGTTCTCAACTGGTATTCTGGACAAAACAAGACCGAATACAGTTATAATTAATGTAAGTTGTACTCCGTTTTTTCCTAAAAAATTCCAAATCTCTTTTAAACCACCTTCTTTAAATGCTTCACTTTCAACATCAATTTCAATGTCAAGAGAAATAATTATTTCTTTGAAAATAGTCAGCAATTCTTTCTCACATTCATTTCTAACAAATGCGTTCATTGTGTGAGTTTCATCACGCAAAAAGTAGTGCAGTTCTATTTTATTGGCTGATTTAATCACTTTAGATTATTACTTCTTAATTGTATCAAACTTTAATTCACGTTCTTTTTTTATTGACTCTAATTGTTCTCTTGTAAACTCAAAATTTTCAATGGTTTGGTCAGAATGAAGTTTATCGATTATCCATTTTTCAATTTCATACATTATGTCTGAAATTTTCATCTCGTTTTCTTGTTGAATATTTAAGGTGTTTTGAAGTTTTGTCTCTAAGTTTGTTTGATAGTTCGTTCCACTATATGCAAATTCAGTTCTTTTTTGTCTTAAATTATCACGCATTAGTGAATTAAGTCTGATTAACTTTTGAGATAAAAAGTACCCAATGTGAATTGTTTCAATAAAAATTCTCTGCCTTATATTGCCTAGTTCTTCGTCTAATCTTACAAATTCTTGAATGTCTGTTTCTTGTGAAAAAGACCAACTCTTTTGATAATTGAAGTACATTGTTTGGCTTATTTGCCAACATTCAATTTTCTTGTCAATTGATTTTGTCCCGATGTGAGTTAGCAAATTATTTCTAACATTATCGTCACGAAAAAATAGACCGATTTGAGTTTGAAGTTTTTCTGTAAGATTGCTTTCGTATAAAGCAAGTGATTTATTTGATGCTTCTTCAGCTATTGCTTTGGTTGCGTATTTGAGATATGTAATTAAAATTCCAATAGCTACTATAAGTCCAATTATAATTAGTAAAGACAAGTTGCCTTGTGTTTCACTTACCTTTTCTAATAGTTCAAATATTTCTTTGGCTTCTACGTTCATTGTTCTGTTTTATGGTCGTTCGTAATATTGTGCCTAACGGTCCCCATGTTGGCGCCGTTTTTTTTACCTTAGACCTACGCGCATGGGCGACAGCCCAAGCGTTTCAATAAAAAAAATATGGTCGCTAACATGGTGTTAGGCACTGGCAATTTGTACAATTTCTATCACGATTTTATTATTAGCAATTTAGTTTATATTATCATGTTTCTCAATATTTTTTAAAAATAATCCCTATTGTTTTTTTTGTCTTATTTTTTTTCTAGTATTTATATCATTTTACAATGTTAGAGGCAGTAATATTGTTATAATCTTTCTATAATTGATTTTGTATAGCATGCAGCGCAAATTGCAGCATAGTTATGCCATTCATCATTTTTATCTGAATTGCAATAATCAACAATTCCTCTCACTATTAAATAACCTTTTGATAAAGACCATGTCCCATCAGCTATACCAGAACCTTCCATTTCAATAGCTTTGACTGCGTACTTGTCTCTTAAAATATCTCTTTTCTTTTCATTTTTCAAAAGTGTATTTGAAGACCCGATTGAACCATGAAAAATTTTAGGTTCTGACAATACTCTATCTTTGTCAAAAGGGTGATTGGTTATTGTTCCGTTAATTGTTAAGATATCGGCTTCTATGTTCGGTCGATTTGAATTTCGTAAACTCCCTTCATACTTTTTTAGATGGTTAATCCAAGGTTTTTTGTTGCATTCATAGTCAGCGATTAATAAATTTACAATGCCTAATAACTTAGATGATGGCTTAGCAGAGGTACTTCTAATAATTATATCATCTGCTGTTTCTTTTAAGTTATCATACTGCAAAATACCACTTTTGTCAGAGACAACAATATCTCCAAGTCTAACATGATCTTCGGGTTTTGATAGATATGGGATACCTCCAGCAATACCACAAACAATAACATCATCAATATTTTCAAATGATCTTAATAAATTAGTCGCTGTTGAAGCCGCATTATTAGTCCCTATCTCTTTCATTAGAGCAATAACAACCTTAATTTGTTCATCTTTTATATTTTTAATGAATCCTATTGCATAATCGTTATTGTCATTTTTAGGCTGGGTTTCATTAACTTCGATATCTAGAATCTTCCGCATAGCCGCAAACTCTTTGGGCAAAGCCGTAACTATACCAATTGTTGCATATTGTATTTCAGGTTTCATATTTAATTCAATTATATAATTTGGATTATTTGAAATTGAAGAATTCCCCTCCTTAATAAAAAACTTGTTTTGAAAAAACACCAATTTGTGATGTAAATAATCTTCAAGTTTATTCTTATTATGTGTGTCAAATATGATTATCTTATTAAAAATATTGTTATTCTCCAATGAGTTAAACAAATTATATTTAACTATATCAAAGTTTTTGGTCTGATTATTATAATATGCTTCAACTCCATCGTCACTGAAATACGGATAAGCAGAAATATTTATTTGAGTTCTTTTCTCATGAAAAACACTTAACAACTTACAAGATAATTTTATAAGTCTTTCTAATATAAACTGCCCTCTAATTCCAATAATTTGTCCGGAACCACTTTGATAACCACCTTGAGTATTTGAAATTCGCAGTAAATTAATAGTTTTATAATTCGATTCTTCACCAAATTCTTCTATCTCAAATTCTGTCAAATAATGTCTCAGTATTTTGGAAATTTCTTCTCTTTTTCTAATGTTACGTTCATTTGAATTAATATGAATAAAAGCGTTATATTTTACTTTTTGTTGAACCTTACCCCATTCTGGAACAGTTAGTTTATAGTCTTGCATCAATACTTTAATGTCTTCTGTTAGTTTATCAATAAACAATAAATTATCTTTAATTAATTCTATAATTTGTTCAGATCTCAGTTGTTTGTAATAACCACCACAAATTTTTGAATAATTGCATGAATTTTCAAAAGGTAGATTTTGGCGATAAAGTAGATTTTGAATTTTTTCAATGTAATCAAAATTATCTTTTAAATAGTTATGTAAATAATCTCTTTCAGTTGTGTTGTTTTGTATCCTATTTTGTAATTTCTTTTTTTCTTTAGTTAAAGTTTCTACCAAAATACTATCAATATTTCTAAATAATTCACCATTTGGATTGATTTCAAATAATTTATTTTCAATTTCCTTGATTTGTTGTTTATTTTCATCAATTGTATTTAAAATATTTTTGAAATATTCTTCCAATTTATTTTGACGAGTCAGAAGTTCATAAATCAGCATATGAATTATTGCAAAAGTGATGTTGGCCTCTAGCAACAAGTGCCCCATTCTTTTATTGACTAGATTAAGGTCGCTAACTTCTCCTCTTGATAATTCTACATCAAATTTCCAATATCGTCTCCAAATTCGTGCTTCAGAGCTTTTCCCTTGCTCTTCAAAATATTTTTCTATATCTTTTATATAATTTAATCCCTGCCCATCTGAAAAATTTAAAAACTTAAAATAACCACTATTTATAGCAGTCCAAATAAAATTCTCATTTAAATCTCTTAATTTTTTAAGCTTTTGGACAGTAAAACCGGAGCTAATTCCTGATACTATTTTATATTTATATTTATCAATTCCATTAAGATAAATTTGCAATTCAGCTGCCAATGATGCAGTATTGTCATGTAAGTTCACACATGAAGTTAGAAGTACTAAATAATCTTCATTTAATTGTTTGTTTTTCCGTAAGAAACCAAATATGTCTGCAATATCATACACCTTGTCTAAATCAGATTGGTCAATATCCGATGGTTCTCCATGTTCAATATCATTTGTATAAGATGTCTCAAATTTTTCAAAATTGAATATAAAATTTTTATTTTCATTTAGAGTAATGATTTCAATATCCTGTAAAAATTTTGAAGTCCAATATGACCTAACGTTTGCATCAATTATTGGTAGGTGTATTTTTGTTTCACCAGGGTCTAATTCTATATAATCTGAAACCATTCCAAATAGATGAGCTTTAACACTCAATAATTTTGTCTTGATGTCTATATGTTTTGATTCATCATACTCCTGAAGAAATCCTTCTTTTAGTCCGATTTTAAGAAAGAGTACTAATAGTTTCTGAAAATATGTCTGAGGCAGTTCATTTGCATTAATGTTCGCTAAATATTTTTCAAAATATTTCCCCAGAAGTCTGTTTTTGTAATTTCCCCAAATAATTTCCTCTCCATGCCTATATCCCCTATAAATGTAACCATTTTTATTTATGGTAATTGGAACGATGATCCCATTATCAATACAATTATCTAAAAATAGAGATAGAATTCTATTAGTATCTGAAAAATTTTTTACATCATTTGAAATTATTTGTTTTAATTCACTTACACTAATTCCATCGTCTAGGCGATTAACAACGTCAATATAATTACTGTCTTCAAATGCTTTTTTATTTATTTTTTTTACTATCCTTCTTGCTGGTAATTCCTTTTTATAATATAAATCCAAAAAAGGCTTAGTCAAATTAAAGAGATTTTCAACAGGGTTAAAATCTTCTTTATTTGTACCAAAAATAAGAGATTCATTATCTTTCAGGAAGAGGTTTTTTTCATTTGATTTTAGACTTCCATCTGTTTGCATTAGATTAATGATATCTAATACTTTGGGAGCAAAAAGAAAATAAAGACTTCGTTTATTTTCAATAATTCTTGAAACAATATCAAATGAATCCTTCGTGCATTCAATCCAAGTCCGAAATAATTTCTTTGCATAATAGAATTGTATAAAGTTGAGTTTAGAACAATCTGTTTTTAATTGTGATTCTAATTCATTTATTTGAACTTTTTCGTGATTACATATGCTTTTTATTATTTTGTTTGCATTGTCAACACTTATTGGATTAAATATAATAAACGGGACTATTTTTGATAAAAATGTTATCTTATTTTGCGGGTCAATGATTTTATAGGCATAAAGCCTAAGTTTTAAATGAGCGACATCGCTTATATCCCAGTCTAATTTTGTATTAAAATGTTCTATAAATCTTTTTGTCGGATTTATTGTGTAACAAAAAATATTATTTTCATTCTGCTTTATACTTGTTGTATCCACCATTTTCCAATATGGAGATTCAAACAATTTGTCAAGCTTTGTGGATGATAATTTTATGTTTTCATATATTGGAAAATCAATATTATAGGGTCTTGGTGCAATTGATAAAGCATCAACAATATTCTTGCAAAATTTCAAACTAGAAGTATGATTTAGTTTTAAATATGGTTGGTTAAGGTAGCTTGTTCCATCTTTTCTTAAAAGCATTTCTTCAACATACCAATACTCATTAATACAAAACGCATAAACATCAATTTTTTGAGTATTAATATCCTCTAATTTCTTTATTAGTTTATAAATAGAAGTTCCTGAAATTATGGTGTCGTCAATTATTGCTACCGATTTATCTATTAGCCAACTATTATCAAATTCTAATACTCTATCTGATACAATCTTCCCATTTATTTCTATTAAATCTAGTTCTATTAAAGTGTCAATAAAACAAGCAGCCTTTCTTGCTAATAAAATAAACACATCATACTTTTTTGTACTAATAATATTACAAAAATTAATAATATGCTTATGCAAAGGTTGATCAAATTGATCTAAAAATAATTTTTGTTTTTTTTTCATTCTCGTTTATTTTTTTAATTATTGCCTCTAACTTATAAATATAATTGATAATTCTATTTCAAATTATTGTTATAAAATTATTCCAAAATAATAAAATCATATTTTTATATCTATCGGGATATTTTTTCTTAGTAAACTAAATTATAATTTCATCTATCAAGTCTATTTTATCAGAGATATAATTGAAAACTAAAATCGTTATTGCTTGTGCCTAACGGTCAGGGATTAACGCAGTAATTTTTTTGAGGGATTAAATGCGATACTGTTCGTGAAAATTTTTGCAACAAATAAAAAAATATTTTCCGCTTTCCTCTGTTGCAAAAATTTTCTCTTGCACACACTTCATTAAATACGAAACTGTCTGATTAACCACTGCACCCCTCAAAAAAATTATTGCGTTTAATCTTTTTGTTATCGGCTGCCCTTCTTCCCACTTTGTCCTTTTATCTATTTAAAAAATTTCTCTTTGTTCAAAATAATTGTCCCCGGTCCTTGAGTTATTGAAAAGAGGTCAACTCTTGCCCCAACTCCATAAACAGGTCTATTGTTCAATACATCATAAGAAAACAAAAAATTGAAGTATTTGTAAAAGCCAATAACACCTCCGATATTTATATTACCAATAACCCCAGGTGTTTGAAGGTTTTGTGAAAAACCTCCATCAATACTTATTCCTACCGTAAAATATGGTTCAACTTGAACAGTTTCATTTGCATTTCTATATCCATTTCCGACCACGAAAAAATAAGAACCCCCAATTCCAATTTGAGGACCAATTCTCCAATTATTTGAAGTATCCTTCTCAAGTCGGCTAAACGAAATTGGAAAACTTGGAGTTAGCAATAAGATTATTTTTCCAGAGTAGTCAGGTTCTGCTTCTGTCAGATTACTTGTGGTAAATTCTCTCGATCGCAAACCGTTTATAACTTTTGAAGTATATTTTCTGTTCAATGTTTGTGCATTTGATATGTGTCCAAACGCAAAATGTAATAGAGCAATTACTGTCAAGATTTTATTTATCTGTTTCATTTTATTATTGGTTTTAAAGTTTAACATTTATCTATGCTTGTCAAAATATCTCTGGCCCCATAGGGTAGCCGATAACACATAATTATACCCAACTACAAATATACTAAAACATTTATAATCAACCATTAAGAAAAATATTACTCAATTTTTTATCCGGATTAACTCAACTGGGATTTTCTTTCATAATAGCAAAACTGGCTTATTGTTTTGTCAATTATGCATTCGCTGTTTTGTACTGTGAAAACCGTATAAATGTGAATTTGCGTATTGGTATTAACCCTATTTTTTATATTTCGTCCCTAAAGGGACTTAGGTTAGATGCAATGTCTTTTCTACCGATATTCCGTCCCTAAAGGGACTAGAATTGTAATTGAATTGATAATATTAATTCTTTATCAGCACTTCAAAAAAAGAATTAGTCCCTAAAAGAATAAATCATGCAAAAGATTAAAAAATGTTATAAACTTGTAATATGATATTTTGGGACCATTTGGAAACATCTTTATTTTACCAATATGAAATGGACTTTCGTAATTTAAGTAAAATGGAATAATGGAATGTTGGAATAATGGTGCGAATGCAATATTCCAATATTCCAACATTCCTTTATATTCGCAACCTTGTGTCTGAAGTGTATATTTGTTAAAAATTCAGGTAAAACGTCTTATCCATTCTATAAAACATCAAAGAATGTCAACTAAAAACGCAAAACTTCCCATTATGGAAACCTTCTTTTCCATTCAGGGAGAAGGTTTTCATGCCGGCATCCCCGCATGGTTCATCCGGCTTGCCGGTTGTGATGTCGGTTGTGTGTGGTGCGATGAAACAAAATCATGGAATGCAGAAAATTTCCCGAAATATGAAATTTCTCAAATCATTAGCGCAGTTGATAAGTCCTGCGTAAAAACCATCATTATTACCGGCGGAGAACCTATGATGTATGATTTAACCGAATTAACATACGAATTGAAAAAATCAGGATTTAAAACACATCTCGAGACCTCTGCGGCTTATCCATTATCAGGCAGATGGGATTGGATTTGCCTATCACCCAAAAAATTCAAACCTGCCCTTCAAGAGTATTTTCCCTTAGCGAATGAACTGAAAATTATTGTATGCAATCGTTCCGACTTCGAATGGGCTGAGAAATACAAATTATCTGTGTCGCCAAAATGTATGTTATATTTACAGCCGGAATGGAACCGGCAAAGGGAAGTATTTCCATTGATTATTGAATACATACGGAATAATCCGGATTGGAAAATATCGTTGCAAATGCATAAATATGTCGGAATGCCGTAGTTAAGTTAAAGGTAGAAGGTTAAAACTTAAAGGTTAAAGGTTAAAAAAAAAGTGCCTTCCTTTATCCTTTATTCTTTATCCTTTATTCTTTATTCTTGTTTTAAAAGTTAGGTTTAATGCACATTCTATTTTATATCCTGGTTTTTTTAGTGCCACTTTCTGTCACTTCTCAACCCTCAGGTATTTCTAAAAAAGCATATATTGAATACCAGGATGCCGTTCAATTAGCCCGCAGAATGGATTATAAAACCGCTATTGAGAAAATTGAGAAATTATTAAAAAAAGAGCCCACGTATGCTGAAGCGCATGCCGGATTGGGAAACATTTACAAGGAATTACAAAAAAGCGGAAAGGCAATTGAACATTATGAAAAAGCTATTGCACTTAAACCGGAAGAGCCACAATTTGCGCTTATTTATTTTCAACTGGGTGATTATTATTTTAAACAAAAAAATTATGCCGATTCCAAAGCGAGATATGCTAAATACCTTCAATTAGAAACATCCTCAAAAAAAATCAGCCGCGCAGTCGCCGAACTAATGTTTTCAAACTGTGATTTTGCGGCAGAACAGGAAAAAAATCCCATCCCATTTTATCCTAAAAAACTTTCTACCCGAATCAATTGCATTGGTCTGCAATATTATCCCGCTTTAACTGCCGATGAGAAAACAATCCTGTTTACAGGTCGTGTCCCCTACAAATTACCCAACGGTGTCACTGACTGGAAAGATGAAAATCTTTATTATTCTATTGATGAAAACGGGTTGTGGACAAAAGCAGTTCCTTTGCCGGGAGCAGTTAATACTTCCGAAAGTGAAGGCACTGCCTGCATTTCTGCGGATGGCAAAACGTTGGTGTTTACTGCCTGCGGTCGTAAGGATACTTATGGTAGCTGTGATTTATATATTTCCCGGTTAGAAGGGAAAATCTGGTCAACTCCAAAAAACCTGGGTCAAAAAGTCAACTCTACTGCATGGGATTCTCACCCCTCTCTTTCTTCGGATGGAAATACGTTGTATTTTGCTTCCATCCGTAAAGGGGGATTTGGCTCGCATGATATCTGGAAGTCAGAAAAGGATTCCACAGGTGAATGGAAGACCTCTGTAAATCTTGGAAATACCATTAATACTCTGTTAGATGATTTAGGACCCTATATCCACGCCAATAATAAAACCTTGTATTTTGCTTCCAATGGTCATACAGGCATGGGTGGTTATGATTTATTTTTTTCAAATCAGAATGAAACAGGTGAATGGGAAACGCCAAAAAATTTCGGATACCCTGTTAACACTTCTGAAAACGAGAATGCTTTTGCAATTACTGCCAATGGAAAAACCGGCTATTTTTCCGTAGAAAAACGTAATGGCGTAAGAACAGACAGCATAGATATTTATCAATTTACCTTGCCGGAAAACATGCGACCAAAAATTCCGAGCACCTATACAAAAGGGAATGTATTTGATGCAAAAACAAAACTTCCCTTAGAAGCAGATCTTGAACTTTATGAATTAAAAACCGGAAAACAATCTGTAAAACTAAATTCTGATAAGGTGGATGGATCGTATCTGGTAGTGCTTAATGAAGGAGAATCTTATGGGTTGTTTTGTTCCAAGGATGGATATTTATTTAAGAGTTTCAATTTTGATTACTCAGATAAAAAATCTTTTGATGCAAAAATGCTTGACATATATCTTGAAAAATTGGAAGTGGATGCAAAAGTTGTGTTGAATAACGTCTTTTTCCCAACGGCGGAATATAAATTGGAAGATGCTTCTAAGACAGAGTTGGAAAAATTGGTTAAGTTTTTAAATTATAATAAAAGTGTCACTATTGAAATAAGCGGTCACACAGATAACGTGGGAAAAAAGGAAAATAACCTGTTGCTGTCAAAAAACAGGGCGAAATCGGTGTATGATTTTCTGGTGACACAAAATATTGATGCCACGCGCCTAGTTTTCGAAGGGTATGGAGATGCTAAACCGGTGATGAGCAATGAAACGAAAGAGGGACGGCAAATGAACAGGAGGACTGAATTCCGTGTGGTCAAAAAATAAAGTTTATTTACGTGATTGAGATAAAATGATTTTTTCCAACAATTTTTCCGTTACACTACAATCACCTATCTGAACTTTGCATAACGCTATCGCCCGTTTTAATTCCCTTTCAGCTTCCTCGTAACGTCCTGCCTTAACTAATAATGAACCATAGGTATCAATATATTCCCAGCGGTTAATTACCCTTTCATTGCATTTCTTTGCCCACGTAATAGCGCATTGAATGACTAACGTGTCACTGTAACTTTCATAAGTTTTCCAGGCAATTTCGTTGAGGTTTTCGGCTGTAAATAATTTAGAGTCATTGCTAAGTATCTGAGTTAATTTAGTGGCATTGCTTTTCAAGGAATCATTAATGATAACTGAGTTTTCATTTAACATATCGCTGTAATTTTCAGGACTCAGAATCCTCATATACGAATAATTAAACTCTTGATAACTAATAAAAGAGGAATAATTGAATCTTAAATTATGAATGCCGTAGGAAAGAAATGGGTTTTGCAGTGTGATAACAAGAACTAATAGAACCAAATTGGATATAACAATATTTTTCCTGTAATTATTTTTGTAAATGCGGTTAATAAGAATTCCCGTCAAGAGTGAGAGAGCGGAAATTATCAAAAGAACATCATTAAATTGCCATCTAAAAACTTTGAAAATTATAGCAATGAAAGCAACTAAAAACATGATACTGCTGTATTTTCCCATCCACGCGTGCTCTTTTTCTGTTTTTTTATTAAACAAAAAGCAAAAAGCAAGCATAATAATCCCGGAGATAATCGTGCCTGCTGAAGCCCTCCAATCCAGAACCCGTATGGCAAATCCCAGAAAAAACAATGATAAACCAATTTTAAAATATTTGTGGACGGTGAGTTTAAATTCGCTTTTGGTTTTAAATGGGTCGTCTTTTAATTCATCCAGATCAATCCGTTCGGGCATGAAAGCGCTTGCAAAAAAGTGAACCGCAAAAAATAACAAAATGGCAACAAGGGTAAATCGTTCAAATAAGGATTCTTCTCCAAATGATCTAAAGACGGCTATTAAAATCAATAAACTCAATCCAACCCAACTCATGGTTTTCTCTATTGAAAAATAAATTTCCTGCCAATGGGAGAAAAAAGATTTTAAAAATCTGTAAATGTTTTCAAAACGAAAATAAATGACAGAAAGAAGAGAGAGAATTAACAGAATAAATGAAATGAAAGGGGATATGAATAAACCACCGGTGATTAAAATGATAAAAAATGTTGAAATACCAAGAGCACGGAAAAATGTCATGTATTCCATAATGGGCAGAATTTCTTCCTGGTTTTGATTCGCTTTTTCAATTTGCTCTCTGATTTTATGGTTAAACTTCATGACTTTTTCATCGGAAGGAATGTATTTTTGATGAACAATCAAATTTTCTTCTTTCTGATTATATGAACGTGACAATTGCAATGCTTTGTCAATAAAGTCGGTTAAAAAGCTAAAACGCATACGGGAAGAAATTACTGAAAGAAAAAATATGGAACAGAATAAACTTTCAAAACTCATGAGTGAGAATATACCTTCCCTGCTACTAAGGTTTTTGAAGAGCAAATTATTTTCCGAAAAATTGGAATTAATGACATTCTTCAGTAGGTCTGCGGCATTACGCGTGAATTCTTCAATATTTTTTATGGAGAAATAATCAGAAGAAATAATTTGCAGAAATCCGCTGAATGCCAACGCGCCAAATAAAGCGGCTTCCAGCACAAACGCATTCATTCTTTCATTTACAGAACGTAGATTCACCTCCACATTCACTATTTCTTCATCGTTTTCATCCACAGACAAATCCTTTTTTAATTGCCGGTGGCTGATATGTTCTACCTGAGAAACGATATAGGAAACAGAAGGCATAGATAAGGAAGATTTTTTCATAAGTGTCACCAGATAAAACAAACTGATGCCGCCAAAATAAATGGAAACGTTCCAGGGCGTATTGAAATAATTATGTAGGGCGAATACCAATACCCCGTTTAATGCCATCAAACCGGCTATGGCGTAATTCCAGGGAGATTGAATAATTTCGGGTTTAAATCGTTTAATGTGTAAGGTATCAAAAATAATCTGAATTCTTTTTTTGATTTTTCTGTCGCGAAATAATGCATAGGCAATGACTATAAAAGGAATAATAATAAACTGAAAAATCATAAACCAAGCTCTGCTTTCTAAAGAGAGAAACAAATTAAATGGCTCTAAATTCCGTGAATTAAGCCACAATAATGTAAGCCATCGCAAAGAAAAATCAAGAAAAATTATTGATAACGTTGAGGGAATTTTAATAACTGCATAAAGGCGTTTATGTTGTTTGTCCTCAAGCCAGTTATTTGATTTCGATTCAATGAAATTAATTTGTTCCACCGTAAGCGGCAACTGCTCTGTAATTATATTCCAATTAAACGTTTGTTCATTTATGTTTATATTTTCGTTATTTTTTTCTTCCAGTTTAAAATAAAGTTTTACGAGCGACAATGTATTTAACAAGTCATCTTCTGTCAGAGGTATCAGCAAGGTTAAAGCATCTTTCGGAGACGATATTTTTTTGTTTTCATTTTTCCCCAGATTAATAAATAAATCAATCTGATTGGGATCAATATCAAACCGGTATATATCTTCCGTTAATTCACGCCATTGCACCCAGGATTTGCGTGATTTACTGCCGGTGATTCTACGGTAAAACGAAATAAGTTGAGCAGAAAGCTGGAGGAAGTGCATGGAAGGAATGAAGCGTTGGCAAATATACGGATTGTGTCATTAAAGTAGCATAAACTCTAACTTACTTACCTATTTCATGGTGTATCAACACGGTGCGCCTTTTTGATACCATACGTATTTTAAAACACCTATGTATAATTGAAAAATTTTATGTACGTTTGCAGAGGTTGAAATTCTAAATGAAAAGATGGTAAAATTTTCTGACATTTTAAGGTGTATTTTCTTGATTCTCCTCACTGAATCCCTTCACGCCCAAACCCCTTTCCACCCCTCCCCTGCTTCCAAAAAGGCGGAAAATCTCTACAAAGATGCCATAGTTTATTTCAACAATCTGGAATTTTCTTCTGCGCTGGAACATTTATACAAAGCCCTTGAATTGTCTCCGGATTACAAAGATGCACGACTCATGCTTATTCAAACCTATCTGAAGGGCGGCAAAGAATTAGACCCTGTTTTTGAATTGAAAATTTATGAACATTATTTGTATTTGTTTAACCGCGACAGCGTACAAAATGCCGATATTGCTTATGAACTTGTAAAACTTATTATCCGTTATCCTTCCATTATTTCAGAAGTTCGTAAAGATTTTACTCTTCCCTTGCGTAATATCCAACGATTTCTTTCCTCTTACCTCGCTTTCATAAAGCCCGATGATTCAAATAAAAACATGGTTAATTATTATCTCAATGAAACAAAGAAACTTCTTTATTCGGTTGTAAATCCACGAAATTATGTCACTACGCCTTTAAGCGAAAATATTAATACAAATCATTCTGAGTATTTTCCGTCTATTACTGCGGATGACTCAATTTTACTTTTCACAAGAAGATTTGTAACAGAAGATGGCTCCTTAGGAGACGAAGATTTTTATTTATCCGAAATAAAAAATAAAAAATGGCAAACAGCAAAAGTTATTTCTGATTTAAGAACAAACCAGAATGAAGGCGCCTCCACTATTTCGCCCGATGGAAAAACCGTTATTTTTTCCCGATGCAACAGCGAGGATTCTTATGGAAAATGTGATTTATATATTAGCAACAAAACAGCTGTTCACTGGAGCGCACCCCAAAATCTTGGACCTGCAATAAATTCTTCTTACTGGGATTCTCAGCCCTCTTTATCTGCCGATGGAAACATGTTGTATTTCAGTTCTGATCGTCCAGGAGGGTATGGTCAGGAGGATATTTACGTGAGTATGAAGGATACCAATGGCATCTGGCAAAATCCCGTAAATCTTGGTCCTTCCATAAATACCTCCGGGAGAGATACGGACCCTTTCATTCATGCGTCAGGCGCTGATTTATATTTCACTTCAGATGGTTGGATTAGTTTAGGCGGTTTCGATATTTATAAGACAACGTTAACCAATGACAGTATCTGGTCATTTCCCAAAAATCTGGGCTATCCGCTGAACACAGTAAATCATGAAAAAGGAATTATAGTTTCTGCCAATGGCGCCGGCGGCTTTTATTACGGACAACACCCATCCCCCGAAGGAAAGGGATTTATGGATATTTACAGTTTTACCATGGATAATGACTTTCGACCCGTTCCTGCATCGTATATTAAAGGTATAGTAACCGATGAAAAAGGTAAAAAAATTCTCAGCGCGGATATTCGGATTGTAAATCTTGATAAACCATGGCAAATTACCAATACAACCAGCGATTCGGTAAATGGAGATTTTCTGGTTACTTTAACAGAGGGATTCCCGTATGCTTTTTATGTGGATAAACAGGGATATATTCTTAAATCATTTCATTATGATTACACCAAGCCCGGAAAAAACAGAAGTAAAAATCTTAAACTGAAATTAGAACCGGCAAAACAAGGTAAATTCATTGTATTCAATAATATATTTTTCAATTTTAATTCAGCAGATTTATTGCCTAAATCACTTATTGAGTTACGTGAGATGAAACGCTACTTAATACGTCATCCTAAATTGAAAATAGAAGTTCTGGGACATACGTGTGATGTGGGAACAGATTCTTACAATCAGGAATTATCGGAACGAAGAGCAAATAGTGTTGAGCAGTGGTTGGTAAAACATACCATTTCCTCTGAACGGTTAAGTTACAAGGGTTATGGAAAAAAAAGACCGCTTTTTCCAAATGTATCGGAAGAAAATCGTCAGTTTAACAGAAGGACTGAATTTAGGATTGTGGATGTTAAATAAGATTTCATGAAAGTTTTATTATATTTTTTCTAGAACCGACCTCACCCCAGCCCCTCTCCAAAAAAATACGGCAATCCGCCAGTGGCGGATTGAGCGAGAAAGTGCGGTAGGGGTAAAAAATTTGTTGAATTTTTATACTGTTTATGTTGAAATCAAAATTTTCATGTAAGTTTGCATACTTAAAATATGTCTGTAAATGATGAAAACCTCCTCAATCAGATTTTTCACTTTCATTCTTGTATTTTTCTTATTTTCCTGTTCAGATCCTGAAAGGTTGAAGAAATCAGCGCAGAAATTTCTGGATGCTTATACAAAAAAATATACCGAACTTGCCTATAAAGCTCAGGAAACCGATTGGAAATCAAACACCATGATCATTGAGGGAGATACCAATAACTCTACTCAAAACAGGATTGCCAAAGAAGCGTTGGCTAATTTTACCGGCAGTACAGAAAATATAAATCAGTCCCGGCGTTTTTTGCGTGGAAAAGATTCACTGACGGAATTACAGGTAAAACAATTTGAACGCATTTTATACGCCGCGGCTAACCAACCTCAGATTGCACCGGAATTGGTGAAAGAAAGAATCAAGGTAGAAACTGAAGAAACTGAAAAACTTTATGGTTTTACTTTTAAAATTGGTGACTCCGCGGTGACACCCAATAAAATTGACAAGATTTTACATTCAGAGAACGACACAGCTAAACGATTAGCCGCCTGGATTTCATGTAAAGAAGTAGGGAAAGTTATGAAACCCGGATTAATGAAACTAAGAGATCTCAGAAATCAAACTGTACAGAAACTTGGGTACGCCGACTATTTCAGTTACCAGGCATCTGATTACGGAATGACGACTGAAGAATTAATCGGATTGATGAGACAAATTAATAAGGAACTTTACCCTTTATTCAGAGAATTGCATACATACGCCCGTTATTATTTAGCTGAAAAATACAAATCTAAAAAAGTTCCGGATTTGCTACCCGCCCACTGGCTTCCAAATCGTTGGGGTCAGGACTGGTCGGCATTTGCTGATGTAAAAGGTTTTGATCTGGATACCATTTTGCAAAAAAAGGATGATATATGGATGGTAAAGCAAGGAGAAAGTTTTTATAAAAGTTTGGGATATGATGCGTTGCCAAAGACATTCTGGGATAAGTCATCTCTTTATGCTTTTCCTGAAAATTTAGGATTTAAAAAAAATACTCATGCCTCTGCCTGGCATGTTGACTTGGATAAAGATGTGAGAAGTTTGATGAGTGTCATTCCAAATGCGGATTGGTACGAAACCATACATCATGAATTAGGACATATTTACTATTTTATGTCTTATAGTAATCCCGAGGTTCCTGTACTTCTAAGGGAAGGTGCAAACCGGGCTTATCACGAGGCAATGGGAAGCATGATAGGATTTGCGGCTATGCAATCTCCCTTTCTTGTCGCTATAAACCTTTTACCTTCCGATACTAAAATAGACACATTGGGTACCTTACTTAAAGAGGCATTGAATTATGTAATTTTTATTCCATGGTCATCCGGTGTAATGACAGAATTTGAATACGAACTTTACGCTAAAAATTTACCATCAGATCAATTTAACAAAAAATGGTGGGAGCTTGTCGCTAAGTATCAGGGTATAGCGCCCCCTTCTTTCAGAGGAGAAGAATATTGCGATGCCGCAACCAAAACCCATATCATTGATGATCCCGCTCAATACTATGATTATGGAATTTCTTTTTTACTTCTTTTCCAGTTTCATGATTATATTGCTAAAAATATTTTGAAACAGGATCCCCATTTTACCAATTATTATGGAAATAAGGAAACGGGAGAATACCTTCGTAGCATTATGAAGCCCGGTCTCACTGCGGATTGGAGAAAGATGATGAAAGAAAAAACCGGTTCCGAATTAAACGCAAAACCCATGTTGGATTATTTTGCTCCCTTAGTGCCTTTTCTGAAGAATATCAATAAGGGGAGGAAATGTACATTGCCGGAAGAGAGTCAGATAATAAATTAAGAATGAAAAAAACGTTATTATTAATTTTAAGCCATTTTGTGTCATTGTATCTTATTGCACAGGATGTTAAAGTAAAGCGGGTAATAGATGGTGACACTTTTGAAGCGGAGGACGGAGAAAAAATCCGGCTTCTTGGAGTGGATTGTCCTGAATTAGCGCATTTTGGTAAACCGGCTGAATATTTTGGAAAGGAATCAACTGAATTTTCCCGTCAAAATTTAGAGGGGAAAACTGTCAAGTTGGTAAAAGATTCGCTGAATAAAGATCGTGACAAATATGGTCGTTTATTGCGTTATGTTTATATAAACAAGCAGGATTTCAGTTGGCTATTAATTGAAGAGGGTTATGGGTATGCTTTAACCACCTATCCCATTTCCAAGCGTGACGAATACGAAAGAGCACAAAATGATGCCAGAGAAGGTCGAAGAGGAGTTTGGAATAAACATCTTATAAACAAAAATACAGATGCAAATGCACGACTTTACTGGTTAAATATGCGAAACAACGTACGTCACAATGAGGGTTGTAAATATTTTCAGAATACTAAAGATGGAAAACTTACACCTGATAAAACAGGAATTGCGTGTAATATTTGCGGGGGCTAACAAGTATAATCTATTGTTTTTTTGTTTCATTGTTAAATGGTTTCATTGTTATATGGTTAAATAAATAAAATGAAAATTAAATGCTAAAACATTCTATTCTTTTTTCTTTTGCTCTTCTTTTAACATTTTTTTCTTTCGGTCAGAATTTTAAAATCAGCAAGGTTAAAAAGCTGATCTCTTCAGGAAATATTAATCCTGAAACCGGCTTCCTGCTCATGGAAAACAAAAAAGGAGGATTAAACAACAAAACGTTTACTCTTAGTTTTCTAAAAAACAAAAGTAAAAATCCAGGTCCCAATATTACTTTCACTGTAGAAACCAGCGATTATTACACATCTTGTACTTTTAATAAAGAAAAGGTTTTTATCTGGTTTGTTTCGTCAGAAAGTTTTCAGAATAAAGTTTTTGTCTGTAATCCATCTTCTAAAAAAGCTGAAATAATTGAAGTGTATGCAGACAAAAACATTCCACTCCGGTATGGAAACATTGAAGAAAATCATTTTTTACTTGCTCAGAGTTGGAAAGACAAAAATCAAACGGTTTTAATGGGTTATAATCCATCTTTTAAAAAAAACTGGGAATTTTTTGAGTTGACGAAAATTCCTGTGAAAGGATTTTTTATCACTCAAAATAGATTATTTGTTGTGACTGAAAGTAGTAATGGAGAAAGTATCACTCAATCTTTTACGGAAATTAATTATTCCAATGGTCAACCATTAAGCAGTTATGTTTTGCCCGGTTCACAAAATTCTCATATTAAAATTGTAAATGATGTTTATGTGTTACCTTCAACCCAGGGCGTAGCGGGCTTTTTTACCGATTATGCAGCGAAAGAAAATGAAACACATTATATATATTATAATTTTACTTCTCAGAAAAAAGTTGAATTTTCTCCTGTTGCCGGTGAAGTCCTTCCTTTCATTCATTCCCATGGTTTGCTAAATACAGCAAACGGTTATTGTATCGTTGGTGAAAATTATCAGATTAATTCCGTTCAGAAAAGTAAAATTATTCAGAACCGGTATAAAGAGGTGCAATACCGTGAATTAGCCATACGGCAAAAAGAGATAAACATGATGGATAGAAAAATTCAAGACCTGCAAAGAGAAAAAGATGCGAATTCAGGACCTGAAATTACGGACCCTAATGTAGCCATGGAACGCATTATGAAAATAGAAACGGAGACACAAATTCTTCTTCAACAGAAAAATGAAGACCAACGGAAATTAAATGATGAAAAAGCTAAAATAGATGCATTGCCATCTGAATCAGATACTATTATTTTTAATGAATACACTTTACAACCTATGAATATTTTTTATGGGGAAATAAGTTTTAGCGACGAACTGTTGTTATCAAAAAAAATATCTAAAAAAACTCATGAGAAATATAAGACCGATGATTTCCCAAATACATTTTTTCTTCCGGATAACAAAAAGATGAATGTCATGAATGTTTCTCAAATCAATGATTCAAAGTGGGATGTGCTACATACAAAATCCAATTCAACTGCTCACAACTTAGAATTAATTTATCAGGATTATACTCCTGATTCCATTACACTAAGTCATGTCAGATTAAATTCCGGTGAGAAAACTGAAGTTACAACACTTCAAAAGAGTACAAGTCAAACTGAATTTGGTATTATTGATTTTAGTGCAGGTAGGGTAATTTTGAAATGGGATCCGTTAAAGGAGGTAGTGGAAGGACTTTATGAAGAATTGAAATAGGATGTAACAACCTACCAGCTTGACTTAGTCATTCCTGGAATTTTTCCGGCAGAAGCCAACTCACGGAAAAGTATCCGGCTGATTCCAAATTCACTCATGTATCCTTTTGGTCTTCCGGTGATATTACAACGGTTATGTAACCGTACGGGAGATGCATTTTTAGGTAATTTGTCCAACGCCCTGTAATCGCCTTTTGCCTTCAAATCGTTTCTTTTCTTGGCATATTTAGCTACAGTTTTTTGCCTTTTTAATTGTCTTACTTTTACGGAAAGTTTTGCCATGATTGATTTCAATTAACAGACACGATACAACATGTCATTAAATTTTATTAATAAATTAATTTTTAAATGGAAGTCCAAACTCCTTTAATAAAGCAAATGCCTCTTTATCTGTTTTGGCGCTTGTAACAAAAGTAATGTCCATCCCGCTGATTTTAGTAACTTTATCAATACTGATTTCGGGAAAGATTATCTGTTCACGGATTCCCAACGTATAATTTCCGCGTCCATCAAATCCTTTATCGTTAATTCCTCTGAAATCCCTGATACGGGGAATGGAAACAGAAACCAGCCGGTCGAGAAATTCATACATTTGATTGTTTCGCAGTGTCACTCTGATGCCAACCGGAACGCCAGCCCTGATTTTAAAATTTGAAATATCTTTTTTTGCCCGTGTGATTACTGCTTTCTGACCGGTTATGTTGGTAATTTCAGTAACAGCCGTCTCGACAAGTTTCTTATCAGATACGGCATCTCCGATACCCTTATTCACACAAATTTTAACTAGGTGTGGAACCTGAAAGCGGTTTTTATACTTGAATTGTTCCTGTAAATGCGGAATAATTTCCTTATGATAAAATGATTTTAATCTGGATGTATTTGTTGTCATAAAAAATTACTTAATAAATTCACCTGTAACTTTTGAGAATCGTTGAAGTTTTCCTTTATCATTTATTTTTCTTCCTATTCTGGTGGCTTTACCTGTTGCAGGGTCAACCAGCATAAGATTAGATATATGAATGGATGCTTCTTTTTTGGTTATTCCACCTTCAGGTTTTACCTTACTTGTTTTGGGTTTAATATGTTTAGTAACCATATTCAAGCCCTCTACCAACGCCCTGTATTTTTTGGTATCAATAAAAAGGACTTTTCCTGTTGAACCTCTGGCATTACCTGAAAGAATTTTCACAGTGTCACCACGTTTAATATGATATTTGAATCTGTTCATTGGACTGATAATTTTTTTTATTCAGGAATTGCTTTAATAATTAAATTACTTCCGGTGCCAACGAAATAATTTTCATAAACTGTTTATCACGGAGTTCTCTTGCTACGGGTCCAAAAATACGTGTACCCCTTGGTTCATCGTTGGCTGTTAAAAGTACAACAGCATTATCATCAAAGCGAATATATGATCCATCTTTTCTTTTAATTTCCTTTTTAGTTCTGACGATTACGGCTTTGGAGACAGTGCTTTTCTTTGTATTACCGGTAGGCAATGCATCCTTCACCGTTACGATAATAGTGTCACCTACACCGGCATATCTTTTTTTGGTGCCACCAAGCACTCTGATACAGAGTACTTCTTTTGCACCGCTGTTATCAGCTACATTTAAACGCGATTCTTGTTGTATCATGATTACTTAACTTTTTCCAGAATTTCTACTAATCTCCAGCGTTTTAATTTGCTGAGAGGTCTTGTTTCAGCTATTTTTACCAAGTCACCTTCCTGACATGTATTGGTTTCATCGTGAGCCATGAAATGTGAGGTCTTGTGGATAAATTTACCGTACATAGGATGTTTCACTCTTCTTTCCACAGCAACAGTAATTGTTTTTTTCATTTTGTTGCTTACAACACGTCCTACTCTTTCTTTGCGTAAGTTGCGTTTTATTGATGTTGTTTGTTCCACGAGTTATGAGATTCAGTTTTATGTTTATTGAGTTGTATAAAATTATTTGACTGCGTTCAATTCCTCTTTCAGTTCCCTTGTTCTTAATTCTGTATGAAGCCGGGCAATCAGCCGTTTTGTTTTTTTAATGCTTGAAGGATTCTCTACAGGGGAAACAGCGTGAGCAAATCTGAATTTCTGAAGATTGGACATTTCAGAAGAAATTTTTTCATCAATTTCCTGTTCGGTTAATAATCTGATATCGCTGTTTTTCATGATCAAAAAAAATAATTAATTACCATTATAATCGCGTCTCATGACAAATTTGCAAACAACTGGCAATTTCTGAGCGGCAAGCCGTAACGATTCTTTTACAGTAGCCATGTCAATGCCATCTGCTTCCATCAAAATAGTTCCTGGTTTTACAACAGCTACCCAATGGTCAGGAGCGCCTTTACCTTTACCCATTCTTACTTCAGCCGGCTTTTTTGTAATAGGTTTATCAGGAAATATCCGGATCCACACCTGACCTTCTCTCTTGAGTGCCCTCGAAAGAGCAACTCTCGCCGCTTCAATCTGTCGTCCGGTCAAATGACCTCTTTCAACCGCTTTCATACCGAAATTGCCAAAGCTTAACTCAGTACCACGAGTGGCAATTCCTTTATTTCTTCCTTTCTGCTGTTTTCTGAAATTTGTTTTTTTTGGTTGTAACATGGAATTTTCTATTTTCTAAACTAATACAAACCTTCAAGGTTTTCCTGTGCTTCAATTCTGTACTAAACCTTGAAGGTTTTTTAAATATTTTTCCTTGCCTACGCCATAACCTTCCTGTCTTTATTTCTACCTTTTCCACCTTTATATCCTCCTCCGGCGTTGTCTTGCTTGGTAACACCAGAAGCAGTATTAACTGATTCCGGTGAAAAATCAATTTTTCCAAAGACCTCTCCCAGACAAATCCAAACTTTTACTCCTATTTTCCCATAAATGGTATGTGCCTCGGAAAGTGCATAATCAATATTCGCGCGAAGTGTATGTAAAGGAACTCTACCTTCTTTATATTCCTCGGTTCTTGCCATTTCAACACCCGCCAATCGTCCGGATACAACTATTTTTATTCCTTCAGCGCCCATGCGCATAGTAGAGGCAATGGCTGTTTTCATGGCACGGCGATAGGAAATTCTCCCCTCGATTTGCTGAGCAACCATATCCGCTACTAATTTTGCATTCAATTCAGGTCTTTTGACTTCAAAAATATTAATCTGAACTTCTTTTTTTGTGATTTTTTGGAGTTCTTCTTTGATTTTATCCACTTCTCCTCCCCCTTTTCCAATAACAATTCCCGGACGTGAAGTATGAATGGTTAACGTGATACGCTTAATGGTTCTTTCAATTACAATTTTCGAAATACCTCCTTTAGGAATTCTGGCATCCAAATATTTTCTGATTTTATCATCTTCGACAATTTTTTCAGCAAAATCATCTCCACCAAACCAATTAGATTCCCATCCACGGATGACACCTAATCTAAAACTTAAAGGATTTACTTTCTGACCCATATTATTTTTGAATATTAATTGTGAAATGAAATTTGAATATTGTAAAACTTAAAAAACTTATAATGTTTTTAACTAGCAACTACCTCACTTTTTTCTTCCACAACCTCTTTCGTCACTTTCGTATCAATTACCATTGTCACATGATTTGATCTCTTTCGCATCTGATATCCTCTACCCTGGGGTGCTGTCACCAATCTTTTTAACATTCTACCTTCACCAACAAACAAGGATTTAACATACAAATCGGCTCTGCCTGGATCTTTTTCATGTTTAACTCCCCAATTTGAAATGCAGGAAAGCAACAATTTTTCAAGTTTTCTTGAGGCATGATTAGGTAAGTATTTCAACAGACCTAATGCTTCGTTAACACTTTTTCCACGAATTGTATCAGCCACATATCGCATTTTACGTGGAGAGGTGGGAACATTATTTAATTTAGCAGTTGCTTCCATGATTATTTGTTATCTTGACCTGAAGAGGGAGCAGGAGTTTCCGCAATTTTCTTAATCGGATGTCCTCTGAAAATCCGGGTAGGAGCAAATTCTCCTAATTTATGACCTACCATGTTTTCTGTCACGTAAACAGGAATAAACTTATTCCCATTATGAATGGCAAAAGTGTGTCCTACAAAATCGGGTGAAATTGTGGAACGGCGTGACCAGGTTTTAATTACATTTTTTTTACCTGAATCATTCAAAACCTGTATCTTTTTTTCCAAACGGAAATCAATATAAGGTCCTTTTTTTACTGAACGTGACATAATGAATTTCTAATTTCTATCTCTTCCATCCCCTTTCCAACATGAAAAAGGGCGAGAACGAGTAACTATTTATTTCTTTCTTCTCTGCAATATAAATTGGTTAGAGCGTTTTTTTCTATTTCGTGTTTTCAATCCTTTAGCATACAAGCCCTTTCTGGAACGTGGATGACCTCCGGATGCTTTTCCTTCTCCCCCACCCATAGGATGATCAACGGGATTCATAGCAACCCCTCTTGTTCGTGGTCTTCTTCCCAGCCATCTGTTTCTTCCTGCCTTACCGATTTTTTCATTCATGTGGTCTTCATTTGAAACCGTACCAACCGTTGCAAAGCAATTTTCACTTACCATTCTCATTTCACCGGAAGGTAAACGAAGTGTGGCTAAGTTTCCTTCTTTTGCAAGCAGTTGCACATACGTTCCTGCACTTCTTGCCATTGCCGCACCTCTTCCAGGATGAAGTTCAACATTATGTAATAATGTACCCATTGGTATTTCATTTAATGGCAGTGAATTTCCAATATCGGGTGGAACGCCTTTCCCAGAGAGAATTTTCTGATTTACTTTCAATCCTTTAGGAGCCAAAATATATTTTTTTTCTCCATCTGAATAATGAACGAGTGCAATTCGTGCAGTTCTGTTTGGATCATATTCAATGGATTTGACAATACCAGGGATACCGTGTTTATCACGATAAAAATCTATCAAACGCAAAAGTTTTTTGTGTCCACCCCCAATATACCGCATGGTTCTTTTACCTGTATTGTTCCTCCCTCCAGAACCTTTGTAGCCAAAAACAAGAGTGCGCTCGGGTTTTACCTGGGTAATATCATCAAAAACCGGAGCTAATCTGTGCCGCTGACCGGGTGTGGTTGGATTTAATTGCTTTAGTGCCATTTGTTCTATAGTTAAACACGGAGCACCGTGTTTTTACAAAGATACACGGGGTACCGTGTTTTTACACGGTTGCGTAAAAATCAATTTCTTCTCCTGTTTTCAGGGTAACAATTGCTTTTTTTACTGATTTTGTTTTACCTGAAATAATTCCTGTTTTTGTCATCCGCGATTTATTCTTTGGTTTATAATTCATGGTTCTTACATCGTCCACATTTACTCCATACGATCTTTCTACTGCGTTTTTTACATCTATTTTATTGGCTCTTCTATCCACTACAAACCCATACAATTTTATATTACCAGTTTGTTTGGTAAGCTTTTCTGTAGTTAGTGGCTTAATTAGAATATTCATGTTAGTTATTCAGCGTTTTTTCAATTAATTCAATTCCCGATTCACTTAATACCACCATGTCTGTGTTCAATAAAGTGTAAGTTGAAATATTATTTACAGAAATAACATTCGTGTAAGGAATATTTCTGCTTGACAAACGGACATTTTCGTGAACGGATGGAAAAATCAACAATGACTTCCTTTTTTCAAGCTTGAGATTTTTAAGAATTTGAATAAATTCTTTGGTTTTAACCGTATCTGTAGAAAAATCTTCTACTATTTTTAAACGGTTTTCTTTTACCAAATAACTGAATGCCGATTGGCGTGCAAGTTTTTTGACTTTTTTGTTCAGTTTGAAATTATAATCTCTTGGTCTGGGTCCAAAAACTCTACCGCCTCCCACAAACGTAGGACTCTTAATACTACCTGCTCTTGCTGTACCTGTTCCTTTTTGTCTCTTGATTTTTTTTGTGGAATAACTTACTTCTGCTTTTTCTTTTGCCTTATGAGTACCTTGTCTTTGATTTGCCAAATATTGTTTTACATCGAGATAGATTGCATGGTCATTTGGTTGAATAGCAAAAACCTCATCATTCAGATTTACTTTCCTACCGGTATCTTCTCCGTTTTTATTATGTATGTTAAGTTCCATGGTGTTACTTTTCAAGAATGATATATTTATTTTTAGGACCTGGTACGCATCCTTTTAAGATTAACAAATTCTCCTCGGGGTAAATTTTTACCACCTGGAGATTTTTCAACGTCACCTGGTCACCACCCATTCTGCCTGCCATACGCATTCCTTTAACAACTTTGGATGGGAAAGAAGAAGCGCCGGAAGAGCCGGGGTGACGAACTCGATTATGCTGTCCGTGGGTTTGACCACCTACACCGCTGAAATGGTGTCTTCTTACAACTCCCTGAAAACCTTTCCCTTTTGAAATACCGATGGCATTAATTTTTTCACCTTCCTTAAAAAATGAAACATCCAACGTATCTCCTGGATTAAAGGGATTATCGTAACCGGAAAACTCTTTTACCTTCCACTTTGGGGTTGAATTTATTTTCTTAAAACGACCAGATTCTGCCTTATTACTGGATTTAACTTTCTTATCGTCAAACGCTAATTGAACAGCGTTATACCCCTCATTTTCAACGGTTTTAACCTGTGTAACTACACAAGGACCTACCTGTAACACAGTACATGGGATATTTTTGCCTTCCTTATCGAAAAGCCGTGTCATTCCAATTTTTTTACCTATTAAACCGGGCATAGTTTTTTTGAATGGGGTGCAAAGGTAATAAAAGAAAATCAGTAAAAAAAACTTGTGGTGAAATTATTTTTACAACTATAGTTCGACTAAGTGCAAAAAGCATCATTTACTCCGACCTCACCCAGACCAATAGCCGTCGAATTAGCGTTTCTGGGGTGCAAAATTGGCTGAATTGCATGTTGTAAGGGTGCAACGATGCTTTAGTTGTTAAGGGCAGTTTTTATATTTTGTATTTATCGTTCAATCCGAATCTTTGTAATATCATCGGTTTGATTTTTTTCAAGCGGTTATATTTTGTTTGTTCTTGTTTGTTTAGTTTCGTTCTGAAAATTTGGAAGTTATTCGTTTTTTGCAACTCTTAATATTTTTTCCATTTTTTTTCCTTTCGCCAATTCGTCCACCAACTTGTCTAAATACCTTGCTTGTTTAGTTATTGGATTTTCAATTTCTTCTATCCTATAACCACAAATTATTCCTGTTATGAGGTTAGCATTTGGATTCAATTTTGCGGTCTTAAAGAATTTTTTAAAAGTTACTTTCTCGTCTATGAGTTCTTGTAGTTTTTTATTGTTAAAACCAGTCAGCCACTCTACTACTTGATGCAATTCTTCTTTTGTTCTGCCTTTATTCACAACTTTTGTAATATAGTGCGGATAAACTGAAGCAAATATCATATTTGCAATACGTTCATCGTGTTCAGGTGTTGTTTTCATATCTTAAATTTTAATGTTCATTGTTCCACTTTGGAAGCGCCAGAGCGTCCGAAGTAAATGAGTTCTCTTCTTCAATTTTTTAAAGCGTAAACAATATAAATACCGCAAGAGGCAGATTCAGTGCAAAAGTGGCTGAATTTCATGTCGTAAGGACGCAACGATGCCTTGGTTGTTAGCAGAAGTGCCTCTCAGCCGGTCAAGCTATTTCTAATGTCTGTGGTTTGATGTTGTATTTTTTGCGGATGCTTTCCATTTCTCTTTTCAAAATGTCGGGATGCTTCCAATATTTTTCACTTAACTTTTCCCGAACGTTTCGCATCATTTGAACTGCGTCAAATTTTTTGTTATTTTTCATTATCTTTTGATTTTAGAATTTCTCTTGGTGTTCGTATTTCAATAATTCTGTAACCAAGCCGTAGGTTAATAGAATTGTATAGCCGTATTCGGTTAAGATTTACAATGTGTCTAAAGTTCCAACTCGTCAACACATCTGCGTTAAAAATTGTCGCAAGCGCAATGTGTAAAGCATCGTTATAACTTTTGTTTGTCAATGCACCCTCTACTATGTATGTTTCGCCAAGACGTATTGCTTCATCTGTAATACTGATGTGAATTATATTTATTTTCGGAATTTCTTTTACTTTGTTTCTTACTTCTTCTCTCCCAAGTTCTAATTCTTGAATTGTCAAGTCGGAAAGCATCAATGTTTCTGTACCACTTTTGAATTCGTCAAAAAGTTCGTTTGACCATTGTTGAAATTCATCGTCAAAGCAACCACCAATTGCTGAAGTATCTGCATATATTTTCATTGTACAAAAATACTAAAAGTTTATGTCATTCGTAAAAACTGTCTGAAATTCAGATGTCACCATAGCATTCTCTATAACGCTTTATATTGTTTTGAGCAATTTTTTTTATGAAAGTACGCAAAAACCCCCACCCAAAATTTTGTTGAGAAAAAAATAAA
>Ga0156225_129_pt1 | contig 86185 bp, 66 predicted proteins | sample RifCSPlowO2_12_FD_107873 | JGI IMG/M metagenome (GOLD analysis project Ga0156225, IMG submission 107873) | Bacteroidetes bacterium RIFCSPLOWO2_12_FULL_37_12 | reverse complement strand
AACGGGTTATTTTTGATTTTTTATTTGCCGCATTTTTTTTATGGATGATGTTTTTCTTCGCCAGCCGGTCGAGTTGAGAGCTAACTGTCAGTAATAATTTTTTTGCCTCCCCACTATCTTTAATGGTAGTTAATTTCTTGATTAATGACTTGGTAGTTTTTAATTGGTAACGGTTAAGTTCTCTCCGTTTTGCAGAAGAACGTATGTCTTTGAGGGTTGCTTTGTGGTCTGCCATTTTGTTGAAAATAAATAAGTTAATTTGATTGATATAACTAAAAAGGAAGGCGCAAAGATACGAAAACTAATATTTAATGCAAACATTTTTGGATTCTGTGAAGAAACGAAGTGATTCCCACCCTCCTTCACGTCCTAATCCGGAACTTTTCATACCCCCAAATGGTGTTCGTAAATCGCGCAATAACCAGCAATTTACCCAGATTATACCTGCTTTTATTTTTGAAGCTACTGTGTGTGCCCGGTTCAAATTCTCCGTCCAGATACTCGCAGACAATCCATATTCAGTGGAATTTGAGAACCGTATGGCTTCTTCGTCGTTTTCAAATGGAATTAATGAAACGACAGGACCAAAAATTTCTTCCTGATTTGTACGACATTCTACGGGTAATCCTTCTATGATAGTAGGTTCAAAAAACCATCCTTTCTCACATCTTCCTGCCGGTTTATATATATTCCCGCCAGTCAATATTTTACCACCTTCTTTTACAGCCAGTTTAACATAAGAGGCAATTTTGTCGAGATGTTGTTTTGATACAATGGCGCCAAGTTTACACTCAGCCACCAAGGGGTCTCCTGTTTTAAGCTGATTGGTTTTTAATACCAATTCATCTCTGAATCGCTCGTATATGTTTTTTTCAATAAAAATTCTCGAACCGCATAAACAAATTTCTCCCTGATTTAGAAAGGATGAAAAAATACCCGATTGAATTGCTTTTTCGAAATGACAATCTGAAAAAATCAGGTTTGGATTTTTTCCACCCATTTCGAGTGATAGTTTTTTAAACATGGGGGCGGTGGATTCAGAAATAATTTTACCGGTATGAGTGCCACCGGTAAATGATATGATTGGAATTTCAGGATGTTTACATAACGCCGTACCTGCTTTATGCCCATACCCATGAATGATATTTAATACTCCATCGGGAAGTCCTGCCTCCATGCAGATTTCGGAAAGTAGAAAAGCAGTATAGGGCGTAATTTCGGATGGTTTTGCAATCACACAATTCCCTGCCGCAAGCGCAGGAGCTATTTTCCAGGTAAGAAGATACAGTGGAAGATTCCATGGAGAAATACAACCGGCAATTCCAATTGGAGTTCGTAAAGTATAATTCAAGGCAATATGCTCCATCGCGTGTGATTCGGAACTGAAATGAAGTATGGCTGTTGCAAAAAAGCGGAAATTGGAAACTGCTCTGGGTATATCTACGGATCTTGACAACCATAATGGCTTTCCATTATCACGGGTTTCCGCCTGAGCCAACATTTCTAACTTAGATTCAATTATTTCCGCAAGATTCATTAAGTAATCAGACCTTTTCTGGACAGGTAATTCAGACCATTGGGAAAAAGCTTTTTTTGCCGCATTTACTGCTAATTCCACATCCCTTTCATCAGAGTCGGAAACCAATGAAAATGCCTCCGCCGTTGAAGGACAAAAATTTTCAAAGTAATTTCCCGATATCGGTTCCCTAAGCGATCCACCGATATAATTTTTGAGATATTGCATTGTTGAGATATAATTATGAGTTACAAACTAACTTGAAATATTTGATTTCCATATAACCAGTATAAAAATACAGAAACATTCTCCCCCCCTCCATTTTTTTGGAGAGGGGTTGGGGTGAGGTAGGATATATAGAAGAAATTTAAACACTCATGGTTCTTCCTCCGTCAACCGGTATGCTCGCACCATTAATATATGCGGCTTGCGTTGATGCAAGGAAACTTGCCAATGAGGCAATTTCTTCAGGATTTGCAAATCTACCCATTGGAATTTCTGATAACATTTCCTCAGTAACTTTTGATTCCTGAATTTTTAATCTTTCCGCTTTATCTTTTATTATTTGCATTAATCGTTCTGTGGAAGTGGCACCGGGTAAAATATTATTGACAGTAATGTTAGGATGCTGTATTTCCATGGAAAGTGTTTTTGCCCAAGCGGCTACTGCATGACGAATTGAATTTGAAACACCAAGCCCTTTGATGGGTTGTTTTACGGAAGTAGAAATAATATTAATAATTCTTCCATATCCTGATTTTTTCATTCCCGGTAATAAAAGTTGGGTTAAAATCTGATTTGCCAATAAATGTTGCCTGAAATATTTTTCAAATTTTTCAGGAGTTTCATCAAAAATAATTCCCGGCTCCGGACCTCCGGAATTATTAATTAATATTTGAATTTCGCCGAATGATTCCATAAATTCTGTAACTTTTTTTCTGAGTTCATTGGAATTACCTGTGTCAACCGCTATTGTTTTTATATCAACTTTGAATCGTTTATCTAAGTTGTCACCGAGTTGTTTCAGATGCTGATTGTTTCGTGACAGTAAAATAACTTTTACACCCTCAGCACACATTGATTCGGCAATTGCTTTACCAATTCCTTTTGTGGCACCACAAATTAATGCCGTGCGGTTTTTTAAATTAAGTTCCATCGTTTGAAAAAGTTATTAGCACGCAAAAAATTAATATGGGATCTGAGAATCAGTGAGGAATGTTGTTAAATGGTTAGATGGTTATGTGATTATATGATTATATGGTTATATATTAAATGTTTTTTTTAATCTGAATGGCAAGATTCTCCATTTCTTCTTTTGGCAAAGATAATCTTTTAGCAGAAAAATTAAAGTCACTCATTCTGTTGATTGGGATTAAATGGATGTGTGCATGTGGTACTTCAATACCAACAACCGCTACACCAATACGCTGACAGGGAATAGTTTTTTTCAATGCAACGGCAATTTTTTTTGAAAAAATATGAAAGGATGCCAATACCTCATCAGATAAATCAAATATATAATCAATTTCCTTTTTTGGAATTACTAATATATGTCCTTTAGCAATCGGTTGAATATCGAGAAATGCCATAAAACTTTCATCTTCTGCAATTTTGTAACAAGGAATTTCTCCGTTTGCTATTTTTGAAAAAATACTTGGCATTCTATATTTTAACGTTTAATTTCCAAAATTTCCATTTCAATATTACCTGCCGGTGCCTGAATGATAACGGTTTCTTTTTTTGTTTTTCCAAGGAGGGCTTTACCGATGGGTGACTTGATAGAAATTTTTCCCGATTTCAGGTCTGCTTCACTTTCATTTACCAATTGATATTCAAAAATTTTATTTGATTTTTTTTCTTTGACTTTTACTTTCGATAAAATAAGCACTTTGGATTCGTCTAAGCCGGATTGGTCAAGTATCCGGGCATTTGCAAGATCATTTTGCAACTTATTTATTTTCATTTCAAGCATGCCCTGAGCATTTTTTGCGGCATCATATTCTGCGTTCTCACTTAAATCCCCTTTATCCCTGGCTTCAGCAATCTGAGCAGATATACTTGGACGTTCTTTAGTCACTAAGCGGTTAAGCTCTTCTTTGAGTTTGTTATATCCCTCTTCTGTTAAATAAGTTATTGTCTGGCTCATAGTATGTAAGGAAAGTAGAAAAAAAAAACGGCTAAACCGTTACGTTTAGTCGTTTTACGATGCAAAGGTACAACTTATATTTTAATTTTTACTCCAATGTTATGGACGTTATCGAAAGGTCCTGTATATCTCACAGAATAATCCAATCCAAAACTTCCGCTATTATCTTTTCCGAAAGGAATTTCAACACTTGCTCCAACGGAAGGACCCATAAAAACATTGGTATTCGTATTATCAAAATCATTTCCTACTGTTTCATTCAAAAGCCCTTTTTCGTACAAATATCCCGCACGTAACATTAAAAAGGTTTTATAGGCGTATTCAACCCCGAATAATTCCTGGTCTTTTGTATATGTATTTGAAACATAATTTCCCGCAATTGTCACGCGGTGAATTTCCTGAAAAATGAAATCATACGAACCCCCGATGTTTAACAGTGAGGGTAACGCAAAATCAGCAGAACGGCTATTTAATGTTTGTGTATAACCATTCTCGCCGCTCGCGGAAATAAAAGAGCCCACCCTGGATAATCCGTCACCTGAAAAAGACATATCGGGACCAATATTTCTTAAAGCAATTCCGAATTTAATCTGGTCTTTAGCACCGGCAACATATTGAATTCCGGCATCAAGAGCTACTCCCGTTGCGGTTACGGTTGGAATGGATTCACTGATTAATTTCACTAAAACTCCTCCGTAAATTCTTTTTGAAAATTCCTTAGCGTATCCCAACCCAACGTTCAGGTATTGGGGATTAAACGTATGACCGGTACCATCCGGTAAATCGGTGGTGGTTTCAATAAAATCACCTAAATCCATTGACATAATGGATAAACCAATGGAACTATATTCGCCGGCTTTTGCTGAGAAACCAAAGGAGTAGATATTGACGTCCCATCCCCGGATCCAATCGGTATGCGAAAAAATCATTTCGCTACGTGGTGAAAAAGCAAGTCCTGCCACATTTGAATGCATGGCTTCGATACCTCTGATGGAAGCGGAGTTGGCGCCATGCCAACCCGAAGTCCTCGACCATGGATTAATCAGCAATTCAGTGGCGCCTGCCTGCCCTGATTTTGAACTATTTCCGGCGTAGGTGTAAGTAACAACAAACAGTGTAGTTACGAGCAGGAAGGATTTTAACATTGAGAGTTTCATATTATTTGTTTTATTAATTTATTTTATATTATAAATCTATTCTTTGGGTGCCACATAGAAATCCATGGGTCGTGTCACTGCAAAGAATTTTACAACTTTCTCACCGATTTCTCCTGCATCAATGTGGATGACATAAGCGCCCGAAGCCACCGGTATATTATACTGGTTTTTCAAATCCCATTCCCAGAAGGTCAACCCTGTTTCTTTTATACGGTCGGCATCAAGTACAATTTGTCTGATAAGCGTGCCACTGATTGTATAAATACTTATAGTGGTTTTGCTAACGGGGAGATTTGTAACTCTTACCGCATTGTCTAACGCTCTTTTTTCATACGCTGAATACGCAAGATAAGGATTAGGAACTACTCTGATCAGGTCAAGCGCCTTTGTTTTTACATCCTGTTGGTCTTTAACAGTTGCAAATTCATCAAGCGAAAATTCATACGATGGAATTCTGTCGGCTTTGTTGTAGGTGGGTTGATATTTCCGGTCAACTCTGATTTTTGCAACCAGATTATTGGAAAATAATTTTTCATTGTTGGCGCGTCTTGGATTGATTACCCACATACCATCTCCACCAAAGATACTTCGCTTATTGTTGCGGAGTTTTCCGGAATTTGTTTCACTCAACAAATTATAGTAATTTTTACAGCTATCATACCTTGAGTTCAAAATATAAACAAAATGATGACTATTAAGTGAATCGGGATTCCATAACAAATCTCTTCCAATAAATTTGTTTTTGAGTTTGGGATCAGGGCTTGCATACGTGGTATCTTCTGCAAATATTATATTCAAACGCTCTCCTTTATCTACATTGATAGCATATCCTGGAAACCATCCCATTCCTGAGGTTCCACTGGTATCGGTGTTCCCGTTTTTATCCACAGAGGGCTTGGTTCTTTTATTCAAACGGTTTGAGGTACCACCTTGTGGATTCGAAAACACAACTACAGAACGAGTCCAAAGGTTTTTGTCGTTGGTAAAGACAATATTTACACTACTTAACTCTTCCCATTTTGAACTATCTGAAGCGGGTTTATCGAAACCAGGATTATCAAAAGGTGTGTCGAATTTCACCAATTTGAAGGGTGCAACTGAACCACCAAAAATGTTGTTGTAGGTGGGTGCAATGGAAGTATCAAACCATGCATTATTTAAAACAGAAATGCCTGTGAGCCAAAAGTTTTTTGTTGAATCGGCATATTTAACACTTGCAGAACGGTAACCCGACGTTGAAGTAGGATTAACTTGCGAATTGAATTGTACGGTAAAGCCGTAATCCTTTATTACCTGATGATACAATGAATTAGTTTCTTTTTTACTTACTTCGATGGATTTTCCAAGTTTTTTATCATTCATTACCCAGTATTTCGTGCGTTCAACTGCTGATGTCAACTTTGCAGTTCTAATCACACTCCCCGCTCTGGAAATTGAAACAGAATCATTTAATTTAAAAAATTTATCATTTTTCATTTTATAGGAAATCCACCCCGTAGTAAATGTATCTATTCCTATAATTTCTTGTTTTTGAAGATAAACTGCTACCACTGTTCCCATAGCGCTATCTGTTTTACTTTCTATTTGGTCACCTACCTGAGCAAATTGAATAATTTGAGGGATTTTTTTCGATGAAAAACTTATCCCATCGGTTAACTCTATACGAATATCCCCGCTTTTCACATTTCCAGGGTTGAAAATATTCACACTTACGGGGGAATTTTTATAATAGTCAATAGTATCAACATATCCCTTTTGAATTATTTTTTGAACGGTCTCATCACTTAAATCCACATCATTTCCTCCGTTCCCGGAAATGTTAATGGCACGTACTTTTAATACATCATTATATTTTGAATGTATGACATCCCCGAAAATATCGCGTGAATGTGGGATAGCCGTGTAGGCGAGCCCCAACTTTTTAGGATCGCCGAGATTAGCACTACCTGCAAGGTATTGATCAGGTATCCATGTTTCAAGTTTGCCTGATTCATAAGAAATCCCTGCGGCATACGAAACAACTTTGTAATAATATTCCTGGTTGTTTTTAAGGGCGGCTCCTGAATTAAAAAGGTCTTTTGTAATTTTGAATGTATGTTTTACACCCGCATTTGTAGGAACAAAGCCAAAATCAGTTACAATTTTTCTGATTTCTCCCAGTAGTGGGTCGGTAGTAAAATTGATAAGATTATCTATACCATCTTTAACATCGCATTGCAACTCGGGGGATGTTCTTGCTTTGGATTGATCTGACATGTCAGTGACAGAAGGATTTGATAACTGATAAATAGTGTATCCCTGAAAATAATAGTCCACCCTTTTAATTTCGCCGGTGGCGGCTATAAGAATTTTTTTGGTGTCAAAATAATCTTCATTATTCACTCCCATTTTGCTAATGAAGTGAGGCGTGAGCGTCATCACAATCTCTTTATCGTATTCGGTAATTTCAACATCCGGAGCATCGGGACCCTCCACTTGTTTAAACCCGGACTCGAAAAGTAATTGGGCGAGGTTATCAGCTTCTTTCATTTTTAATACAGATGCAAGACGACCCCCTGAAGAAGCTCTAGCCCAAACAACACCGATAGTAAGATCCATCACTTGACCTGGTGTTAAAGTAAAGGGACCAGCAGATTGGAGGAAACGGCGGTCACCTGGAGAGTTTCCGGCAATGACTTCATCCCAGGCGGCTGGTGAACCTGTCCATTTACCCGTAGGGTCGGAAGTACCAGGAAACATAAAATTCGTAGCGGGTGTACCCGAACCAACAGGGGAAGTACCTGCTTTAAGGTCATATGTGCAAGGAAGACCATTTCCCCAACGGTTTCTTAAGTAATTATAAAAATGATTAGCCCCATTTGGGTTACCATTAACCGGTGATGCATCATTGTTGTAATATAAAAAATTACTCATAATAATTAACTCATTTGGTTCATCAACTTCCCCATCGCGGTCATTATCTACGCCGTCATTCGGGTCGGCTCTGGGACCTTTGAAAAAATCAACTCCTATTGCCGGAGGATTTAAACCATATCCTGGTGTACCTGGTACTGACTCATCATTATCATCCCCGTTATAACAAAACCCAAGTCCTCTTGGAACATCGCATCCAACGTAGTCATCGAGATAATAACCTAAGTCAGCGTCAACCCATTGACCAAGATATGTTTTATTAAGCTTGTTGGTAGAACGGTTAAAAAGGCGCTGACTATAGAAAGTCATATCGTTTACGGCATCGTTTGTTTGGTAAGCAAAAGCCATGATTTGCAATTCAACCCCAATAGGAGCCCCACCGGTTTCAGTATGGGTATTTCCTTTATCATTCATCACCCACCAAATTGCCTGATTACCTGAAATTAATGGAAAATCTCCATCATCGGGTACATATCTGCCATCACTATTATAATCGTGAAAAGGGGCAAGATAATTTGCTTGTCCATCGGCTGGGTCACCATGAGCGGGCCAGTTTTTAATAATATCTGGAATTTCGTAGGCGCCACTTTCAACTTCCCCGTTTTCATAAGCGAACCTGAATTGGTCAATGAGTTGAGAATTAATTTTAAAATGTTTATCCCAATCTAAACATTCCTTAGCTGATATCTCTGAAGAATCAACCAACGAAGCATCGGAAAGGGGACCGGGCCAGAAATCATACCCATTTTGACGGTATGTTTGACCCGCAATTTTTAGCTGATTACCATCATCAACACCCCCAATCCAAATAGCACCTGTAAACAAGCTCATCTTGCCACTTCCCTTCGGAATTTCATAATGGGGATTTGCCAAACCATCCCACCACATATCACCACCCGTTAGCAACATAGCTCTCACGTTGTTGATCTCAAGATACTCCTGAGCGGCAGGGCTAGCGCAACCAGCAATAAAAGTTCGGGAATTTGAAGAGGAAAATTTTGCATTTGGTTTATCTTTATCCTCCCGGGAAAAAGCGTTACTGTTTAAAAAAAGTAACATCACAAATGGAAGAAAGCAAATCAGGGACTGAGGTTTTATTTTCATATTATGTTTCGTATTTGAATGTAAAATTAATGGTAATCGGGTGTATTGTTTTATTAATTATGTTAAGTTGTATAAATTGAGGGTTGAATGGTTAAAATGGTAATATGGTTATATGGTTATGTGGTTAAAAAAAAATTATGTGACAACATGGTGTGCCGTTTTGTTTAAAAATTGAGTGAGAAACCGATATGAAATCTTCTGGGTAAGGAATAATTACCGGGTGAATTTACCCTGAGTGCATATAAATAACGGAATGATTCGGGGTTAGGAGAGGCGGCTGCAGCATTTTGGCCCTCAACTGAAGACAAGTATCCATCATCGTCAGGGGCTCCTGTAAATCTATAAACGGCGAGAATATTTTTGGTATCTAACAAATTAGAAACATAACAATAAATATTCAGATAAATATCCCTGGACCCCTCTTTTTTAGGTTTCAATGTTATGTCCTTATCAACTCTTGCATTAACACGAAATTGCCAGGGTTTACGGGCACCATTCAGCGTACCTACCAAGGTAGAAGATTTTGGAGTACCTAAGCTAACCTCTTTAACAGCAGATTGGGTGCGACTGTACGGAGTTCCTGAACCGGCATCCAATGTCATATTTGCACCGGCATTTTGCAAAAATCTTTTTCCCCAGACAGGACCTTTGTAATCCTCCCCTTCATCGAAACGATAATCCACATTAAATTTAAACTGATGGCGTTGGTCGAAATCAAGGGGCATGGGTGTACGAAGGTTATCGTACCCGAAATTGGAAAGTGAACTATAATAATTAGTGGATGATGCTGTACCAGCGGCGAATTGCAACGTATATCCGGCTCTGATTCTGATATTACCTGTTCTGCGTAAATCATAATCAAATGAAAAACCCTTAACAGAGCCAAAGTCAATATTATCATACGTAGTATATTGAGAAACCGGATACGTGCCACGCAAAACCCTGGGTTGCACCATGTTTCTCATATCTCTGTAATAGGCAGACAATGTAATGGCAGATGAAGTAGTAATTGCTTGCTTAAATCCGAGTTGGTAATCGGTGGTTTGTTGTGGTTTTAGGTTGGGATTATTAAGATACACTGTATTAGGACTATAAATTCTCCAAGCATAATTAGCAGGAGAAGAAACGATAAAGTCCTCATTAGGACGCTGGGTAAGAATATCGTAATGGGCAAAAAATTGTGCCATTTCAGAAATAGGGAAGGAAAAAGAAATCCGAGGCATGTAATTTACCTGAGGTACATAGTCCGTAAATGCATTTTTGCTCAATATTCTTGGATTACTGATTAAGTCCTTTCTGTAGGGAATCACTTTTTTACCAGCTTCAGTCAGGAAATTTACGCTTGATTGTTCTTTTCCTTCGGTATCATACCAATGGTCATCCTGACGGTAAGCAAGAATATTTTTGGGATTATTCTCATCATCAACATATACCACCCAATCGGAGGCGGCATTTCCTGGGTGATTTACGGCTTTACCGTTAATATCATTTACTTCAGATACAGTACGAACTTCTACCAAAGAGTAACGGTCTTTAAGCACTTTTTGATTAGCGTCATAATAATCAACACGTAAACCAATGTTAAACACAAGATCTTTAAATGAAAATTTATCTTGAATATATGCGGCGCCATATAAAGGTTGAAATGCGGCAATTCTGCTGTTTTTTCTGGTTCCCGTTTCGGTGGTGTCATCAAAAAAGTCATCAAATTTCACATCTTCGGTAAGTACGTTTCCATATACATCGTATCCATAAAAATCGGACGAAACTGGTCCATTTCCATTGTCCACCAATTCATCGGGAGAAAAATATTCCAATTTTAATTGGTCGGGTGTTAAATTATCTATGAATATAGTGCTGTATTGCGATAAGCCAAGATTAGCTCTGAGGTTTTTTTCGAAATTTGAATTTTGAGGTGCATAAGATCCCCGAATGTACGTTTGATCTAACGAATCCACTACCGTAAAAGAAGCACCATTTTTTTCATTGAAACCAATAATTCCACTTGCTATATACTCATTAAAGGTCATGGTATCGAGTACTGGGTCCATAACGTTTTGCCATATTGATGAATCGTTTGGGGAAACAATCCCAAATCGTACCCTATCACCAGACCCTTGTGTTAAACCTCTGGCGCGATCCCAAAGTGACCTTGCCTGAATGTCATAATTTCTACGGATACGTTGTTCAACTTCAGCTCCAATTTTTATTGCATGGTCCATAACGTCTGCTGATGCTTCAATAGTACCTCTATGTTGTTCTGTTTGGTCCCTGCTATACCAGGGATATTCATAGCCAACATTATAAAATAAATCATGCACAACACCGGAACCTGGTATTTGTCCATTGTAGATTATATTCTGGTCAGTTGGTTCAATTCCATCAAGTGTTCCTGGTTTTTTAGTATTAAAATCCATAAAATTCATCATGTAATTAGTAAGCACGGGATTTTGGGAACCAGGGTTGAAGCTAAGAGAAGTAACTGTATCCACTCCATTATACCAATATACACTTCTGTACCATTTAACATCTGTCATTGTGGTATCAAAAGGCGTTATGACCTGAAAAGGATCCTTTTTAATAATGTAGCTATTTTCAAATTGGACGTAACCTGAAGGTTTGGTTTCCCTTGAATATTGCCCTACGTATCCATAATCCCAAAGTTTATCTTTATGTATTGGGTTCTGAAATTTTGATTGATCAAACGTATAATCATATTGAATAGAATAATAAGCATTTCTGACTACATCCTTTTTATTGGTGGCAGTAGGATCTTCACCTAAGCCGGGTGCTTTGTTTTTGAAATTCTGAGTAAAGCGGGCATACCCTCTGGCTGTGTTTCTAAGTTCCTGATAAAAAGCGTGGTCATTAAACAATGTATAGCTGAATCTCCACTGATCGAAAGAAGCATCATTAAAAGTGCTTCCCAACGTTAGAACTGTATTTTCGGTGGGTTGAAAATCTAATTTGCCATTGACTCTTACTCCTTGCCGACTTGCGTTGGGTTTTGCATCCACTATATCAATGTCATTTGCAGTTATGTCTTCAGCGGCAAAATGGCTTCCACTGCCATTGGCATTTTTAACAAGAGGGTACTTATTCAATTGCTCTAATTTTTCAGATTTTAATTTAGGAACACCTATAGCAGAAGGATCATCATCATCTGCGCTAAAAAGTTCACCTGCAATAAAATAACCCAGTTTTGTTTTTTTATCTTTTTTCCAAATAGGACCCGATGCATTCAATCCTAAGAGGTTATCGTTATAATCATCAAAAATCTGAGAAGTTTCTCCTTCAATTCCCAATGAAAAAGTACTGGATGCGCCTTTAGTAGAGATAGTAACAATTCCTCCCATAGCATCTCCCATGGAAGCGGGTACACCTCCGGTAATAACAGTCATTTGAGAAATAGCCTGCTTAGGAATGCTTCTGGCTGATGTAGATAAACCGATAACTTTAATACCATCTATATAGTAAACAGTACCTTCCGTTCTTTGACCTTTGATATTAACATCTTTACCATCATCAGCGGCGAATGTTCCGGAGGATGTTGCAACCATAGCTGATACACTCCTTGTAGGCATTTCCCTTATTTCTTCTGCAAGCACCTGGGAGCCTGTAGAGGTTTCGTCTTTAGAAATTAAAGGAACGCGGAAAGCAGTAATTGGTACTTCTTTTAATAATACGTCATTTGAAGACAACTCAATCTGTACTTCCTGCGTCTTTTCGGCGGCTATGGGTATTCCTTTTACAATGGCATTTGTATAACCGGTGTAAGATGCCTCAATATCGTATTTTCCGGGTTGTATTGGAGAAATTGAAAATTTTCCATCATAGTCAGTGGCAGTTCCTCCTTTCTGAGTTCCATTTATGGAGATAACCACGTTTGCGAAAGGCAGACCTTCTTTGGTTTTTTGATCAATCACTCTTCCTTTTAATGATCCGTTTTGGGCAAACGAATAAAAACTAAGTAAGCAAAAAGAAAAAGCTAAAATTGAGCTTAGGGTTAAGGGGAGTTTCTTTGTCATGATACTTTATTAAGATAAATTTTTTGTGGGTACTTTAGAATCGGGTGCTAAATTATAGAATCTATTTGGGAAACACAAATTTAAGGAAAAAAAAAGATTGTTGGGATGGTGGGAGGGATTGGCGGTAGATGTTGGATGGTGGGTGGTGGATGTTGGGTGGTGGATGGTTGGATGGTTAGATGGTTAGATGGTTAGATGGTTGGATGTTAGATGTTAGATGTTAAATTTGTCCGGGTAAAAGACCTGATGTAATATGTTTTTTAATTTTTTCAATCAAAACCTCATTGATACGTTGATATGATTCGAAGGTCCATCCGGCGACGTGAGGGGTTAATAATACATTTGAAAAATTGCAAAGGGTTTTAAACTCTTTTAATTTTTCAGGGAGAAGGTTATTTATATTTTCGTTTTCGAGTACGTCGAGAGCGGCACCTTTTATTTTTTTTTCTTTCAGTCCTTTAATCAGGTCTGCTATGGAGACCACTTTTCCTCTTGATGTATTTATTAACCAAATATTCTTTTTGAACCGGTTTATGCAGACGGTATTAATCAGATTTTCTGTTTTTGGGGTTAGTGGTACATGGAGAGATAGTATGTCAGCTTTTTTGAAAATTTCATTCCAACCAGATTCTTCAGCGAAGTTATCGGAATAATTTTTACGGTATTTGTCATAACACAATACTTTGCAATCCATAGATTTTAGCTTTTGGGCAAACGACATTCCCATAGTACCATAACCGATAATGGCGACTGTTTTTCCCTTTAATTCCACTCCTCTGTTTTCTTCCCTTTTCCATATTCCTTTTTTGATTTGATTATCCCCTTGATACATTTTATTTAACAGGCATAACAACAAACCGAGACAATGCTCTCCTACGGCGTTTTTGTTTCCTTCGGGTGAGTTGATAAGAACGATCTTTTTTCTTTTGGCAACTTTCGTATCAATAATATCCATGCCGCTTCCGGCTCTGGCAATAAAACGCAGTGACGTTGCTTTACGAATTAGCTTTTTTTCAATTTGCATTTTGCTCCGGATGAAAAGTCCGGTGTAGCGGTGAATGATATGATAGACCTCTTCCGGTTTTATATCCGGAAAATAATCGCAATGGTACCCAAGTTTTTTCATTCCGGAAATTATGCTGGGGTGCATATCCTCGATGATGAGGCATTTGGGTACAATTTCAATATTTCTTCTATAAATCATAGTGTAACATCTATAAATCAGACCTCACCCCAGCCCCTCTCCAAAAAAATGGAGAGGGGTGAGAATTTTGTTGAATTTTTAAACAGTTTATATGCAAATCAAAAAAAATAAATTTAATTTCGACTACATCATTTTTTTCTGCAAATATTGGAAATTTCAATAAAATCATTTACGGTCAATTGTTCGGGTCTTTTAGTTTTAAAATTTTCGGGTAACCGTTCTGAAAATTCCGCCAGTGAATTCCTAAGCATTTTTCTTCTTTGTCCGAATGCCTTTTTAACGAGGTATTTCAACGCAGTGTATTCATCCATTGATAAAAATCTGTCATTACGTATTAATTTTATGACCGTTGATTTAACTTTTGGTGGTGGCTGAAATACATTTCCATCCACGGTAAAAAGACATTCACACGTATAAAATGCTTGCGTTAGGACCCCAAGTATCCCATACGCTTTATTGTTAGGTTTTGAAACAATCCTTTCGGCTACTTCTTTTTGGAACATTCCAACCAGAAGCGGGATTTTTTCACGTTCCTGAAGAATCTTAAACACTATTTGGGAAGAAATATTGTAAGGAAAATTGCCAAGGATTGAAACCGGTTCCTTTATTTCATATTCTAAAAAATCGCCGGTCACTAAGGATGCTGAATGCTCAGGAAATTGTTTTATCAGCCAATTTGTACAATCGGGGTCAATATCAATACATTTAATCGTATATCCATTGGTTTTAAAAAGTTCATGCGTTAAAATTCCATGACCCGGACCAATTTCAATCGCAGTGGTAGTCATGATATTTTGCAAAAAAGCGTTTGTTATTTTCTTAGCTATATTTTTATCGGTAAGAAAATGTTGTCCATATTTTTTTTTAAATCTCATTTCTTTGTAACTTGCGGGGGTTTAGACAAATAAATTAACCGCGAATTTTCGCGAATAATTAGCGTTAACTATTGATTAATTTTTTTATTTCTTATGTTTCCTGAGATAATATTTTCTAAAAAGCCATTAACGGATCTATCTCTCGTATTCATTGGGGGAAGACCGTCATCTTCATTTTCAAATTTAATTTCTCGACCGGAAATTGAATTTTTAGAAAAAAATACAACCCCAGAGTCAGAAATAATAGTTTTTTCGAATTCAACACGTTATAATTTTTATATACCGGAATCCAAAAGTAATAAAAAACCAAACGGAAATGAATGTCCTTTAACAAGTATAGAGAAAAAAGGGCAGGAATTGGAAAAATACCGCAGAAAAGGCAATGTTTTTCATACAAAACTCAATGGGCTGAAAATAAAATCTATTTGTATTTTTTCCTGTTTATCCGATGAATCAAAACTTTATGCATTCCTCGAAGGATTAATTTTAAGCAATTATCAGTTTAATAAATATCATACTTCAGAGGAACATAAACCATTTACATTGAATAAAATATTTATTTCGGGTAAAAATTTAAAAGAGTCAGCTTTAAAAGAATATCAAAATCTCTGGAGGGGAGTATTTACCGCAAGGGATTTGGTCAATGAACCAGTATCTTACCTAACCTCAATAAAATTATCCGAAGAAATTAAAGCGATAGCTCATCAAGACAACTTTCAGCTTACAATTTTAGGCAAGAAAGAAATTGAAAAATTGGGTATGGGCGGAATATTAAGTGTCAACAAAGGGAGCATTCAACCACCCACTTTCAACATATTAGAATGGAAACCGGTAAAAGCAAAAAACAAGAAACCATATATTCTTATCGGAAAAGGTATTGTTTTTGACACGGGGGGGTTGAGTTTAAAACCCACACCTCAGTCAATGGATTGCATGAAATCAGACATGGCTGGCGCCGCCGCAGTAATCGGAGCGTTTCATGCACTTTCTACAAATAAAATTCCTATCCACGTAATAGGGTTAATCCCTTCGACAGACAATCGTCCCGGCGGAGATGCTTATGCCCCGGGAGATGTCATCAAAATTATGGATGGCACCACTATAGAGGTGTTAAATACCGATGCCGAAGGCAGATTGATTCTTGCCGATGCGTTATGTTATGCCAGAAGATATAACCCTGAATTAGTGATTGACATGGCAACGCTAACCGGCTCCGCTTCAAAGGCAGTAAGCAAAGAGGGAATAGTAAGCATGGGAACTGCATCAAACCCTGTAAAACGAAGGTTAAATGAGAGCGGATATTTGGTCCATGAACGGTTAGTGGAATTTCCCATCTGGGAGGAATATTGGGAGTATATTAAATCAGATATTGCGGATTTAAAGAATATCGGAGGACCGGAAGGCGGGGCTATTACTGCAGGGAAATTTTTACAATATTTTATCCGTTATCCCTGGATTCATCTTGATATTGCACCTTGTGCATTTAATTTCACAGATGATTCGTACCGGGGAAAGAATGCCACGGGAGTTTGTGTCAGGCTGTTGTATAATTTTTTTAAAATGATTGCACTTAATTAATTATCGAAATCAATGTCTGAAAACAAAAAAATTGGTCTAACGCTGGGAGATTTTAATGGAGTGGGACCTGAACTCATCATGAAATTATGTTCCGACCCACGTATTTTCGAATACTGTACGCTCATAATTTATGGTTCAGCAAGAGTTATGAGTTTTTATCGCAAGCATCTGCAAAATAATGAATTTGTATATTCTAAAATTGCTACTCCCACTCAGTCACATCCAAAAAAATTTAATCTGATTGATGTCTGGATGGATGAATACTTAGTGCAACCCGGCACTGAAAGTGCCGAAGCGGGAAAATGTGCCCGAATGGCATTTCAACGTGCAGTGGATGACTTAAAAAATAAGCAGATCAACGCGTTGGTTACGGCACCTGTAAACAAGAAGACATTTTATGCTGAGGACTTTAAATTCAAAGGACATAGCGAATATCTGGCAAATCATTCAGCCGGTGGAAATTATCTTATGATGATGGTTAGCGAGCATTTGAAGGTTGGGACTGTGACTGGGCATATTCCCTTGTCGGAAGTAGCCATGACTTTAACAAAAGAGCTGATTGTTAAAAAACTTGAGATTCTTGTCAAGTCATTAATTCAGGATTTCGGTTGTTCAAAACCACGAATCGCTGTATTGGGCTTAAATCCACACGCCGGTGATAATGGGCTTATAGGTAAAGAGGAAAACGAAATCATTGAACCGGCAATAAATGAATTGAAAGAAAAAGGGAATCTGGTAGCAGGTCCGTTCAGTGCAGATGGGTTTTTTGGCAGTGATTCGTTTTCAAAATACGACGGAATATTATCAATGTACCACGATCAGGGTTTAATTCCATTCAAGACCCTGGAATTTGACAGGGGGGTAAATTTTTCAGCCGGGTTGCCATTTGTAAGGACTTCACCGGATCACGGAGTTGCTTATTCCATTGCTGGAACTTATAAAGTAAATGAAACATCCTTTAGAAATTCCGTATTTTCTGCATTGGATATTTTGAAAAGCCGTGGGATGTAGAAATGGTTGAATGGTTAAATGCTTGAATGGTTAAATGGTTGAGAATTTTCAAATAATTTTATACCTTTGGAGTAAAATTCACCCATGAGAGTCCTGTACTACCTTCTACTGATTCATGTAATGTTATTTTCTTCCGGATGCGGAAAAAAGAAAGAGTTTCCTGCGACAAATAGCGGGAAATACGGAGGTGTATTAAGAATAAGTACTTCTCAGTACTTTGTAAATTTATTTCCTCCCAGCATTAATTCGATGGCAACATTTCAGGTGTCTAATCATATATATGAGGGCTTGGTAAAGATTGATAAATCCGATTTACAAGTGAAACCCTCCTTAGCCAACTGGGAAACCAGCAAAGATGGTTTAGAATATACATTTCATTTGAAGCAGAATGTGTACTTTCATAATAACCCATGTTTTTCTGATTCCATTGGGAGGTTTCTCACTGCTAAAGATGTTGAAACATCTTTTTATTTATTATGCACGTATGGTGAAACCAATGTGGCATTTAATCAGTCCTTTCGAGACAAAATTGAAGGAGCAACTGAATATTTTGAAGCCAGCAAAACAGGGATTCCGGATTTTTCAATCTCCGGTTTAAAAGTAGTTAATGATTCAACTTTTCAAATAAAATTATTGAAGCCCTATTCTCCGTTTCTCTATGCGCTTACCGGACCCTCGGCATTTATTTTTCCTGAGGAAGCATTCCGGAAATACGGAGGCAGGATGAATAACAATGCGGTTGGAACCGGACCTTTTATCCTCGATAAAATTACCGCTGATAAAACCGTTCATTTGATTCGTAACCCAAGGTACTGGCAAAAAGATAAAGAAGGAAACCAACTTCCTTATTTAGAAGGAGTAATGATTGAAACCATTGAGGACCCGCTTGCCGAATTTCAGGCATACAAAAACAATCGTATAGATTTTATCAACGATGTACCCAAAGATTTTATTGAGGAAGTTTTTAATACGGAAAATAAATTGCACGGAAATTATAAAAATGACCAACACAAACCGGTAGAATTGCTTTTTACCCAGTACTGTGATTTTAACATGAGCAGGGAAATTTTCAAAAATAAAAAAGTGCGGTTAGCATTTAACCATGCCATTGACAAAAATCTGATCATTGATTATGTGATAGGTAAAAGTGATTTTAAACCAGCAGTACATGGTATAACCCCCCCTGGCATTAAAAAGAATTATGAAAATAATACTATTAAAGGGTATGTTTATGACCGACCCTTAGCCCAGCAGTTATTGGCGGAAGCCGGTTATCCGGGGGGTGAAAATTTTCCTGTGTTACAGATGGAAGTAGTTAAACGCTTTACTCCGGAAGCAGAAGCAATTAAAAAAATGTTGTACGATGCACTGAATATAACTATTACAATTTTACCGGTATCCTCTACGTTCGATATGATGGAAAGCCAAAAATTCGGTAAATCTGATTTGTATTTTGATGGTTGGTATGCTGACTACCCCGATCCTGAAACCTTTTTATCACTTTTTTACGGAAAAAATGTTCCGCAAACGCTTGGAGAGTCATCCTATCCTAATTCTACAAGGTATGTGAATAAGGAGTATGATCAATATTATGAAGCAGGATTATATTCCCCTGACCCGCAAAATAGCTTAAAATCCTTTCTTATGGCTGAAACTATTTTGATGAATGACCCTCCTATCATCACACTTTACCATTCTTCCACTAACACATTAATCAAACAGAACCTGAAAGGGTATGTTCCAAACCCTATGGAAATTAGAGAGTTTGCAGAGGTTTATTTTGATAAGTAAGTGCCTACTTGCTATTAATTAATTAAATTCCTATTTTTGGGCGTATTTTTAACCGGACTGTGAAAAAATCTGTCTTTACAATAATTTTTTTAGGAATAATCCTTTCGATATTTTACACCGGATGTTCTGATGTCAATGAAGGGTATGTAGAACATTCGAGAAGGTATGGAGGAACATTTCGTTTGAGTTCTCCTCAGTATCTGAATAATTTATACCCGCCCCACATGAATTCTCAAGGAGCATTTAAGTTAGGAAATCAGATTTATGAAGGGCTTGTAAAAATTGACAAATATGATCTGGTCATACAACCTGCCTTAGCAAATAATTGGATGAGAAGTCCTGACGGTAAAGTATATACTTTCAAATTAAGGGAAGATGTTTATTTTCAGAATGATCCTTGTTTCTCTGATACCATTGGTCGTAAATTAACTGCTTACGATGTGGAATACAGTTTTTACCAGATATGCACTTATGATCCGAAGAACGTTGGTTTTGCCCAAACATTTCAGGATAAAGTGCTCGGTGCCAATCAGTATTTTGAATTAAGTAAATCAGGAAGACCTAGTATTAAAATAGAAGGATTTAAAGTAATTGATAACTTTACTTTCCAGATAACGCTGGAAAAACCATTTTCCCCTTTTTTATTCTACCTTGCAAAACCCAATGCATTAATTTTTCCTTATGAAGCAGTGTGGAAATACAGTAAAACGATGGTATCCAATGCGGTAGGAACAGGACCTTTCATGCTGGAAACCATTCATTCGGATCAATCGGTGACGCTTGTAAGAAATCCAAGGTATTGGAAAAAAGATGAAGATGAAAACCAGTTGCCATACTTAGAAAAAATTTCTGTTTTTTTTAATGAGGAAGAAAAAAATGAATTTACTTCTTTTAAAAACGGCGATCTTGATTTTCTCAGTAATGTCCCGAAAGATTTTATGGATGATGTATTTGACAGGGAAATGAAGTTAACTCCGCAATTCAGCAAATATGAAATTTATAAAGTGAACATTTGTCTTTCCGTATATTTTCAGATGATCATCACCAAAAAGCCATTCCAAGACAAACGCATCCGGAAGGCATTTAATTATGCTGTTGATAAAAATCTATTGCTTGAGTACATTGTAGGAAATACAAACTACATTCCGGCTATCCATGGGGTTTCCCCTCCGACATTTAAAAATTATAAAATTGAAAAAATCAATGGTTATGAATATAATCCGGAGCTTGCAGAACAATTAATGGCGGAAGCGGGTTATCCTAACGGAGTTGGGTTTCCGGTCATTAAAATGGTGATTGTTGAAAGGGGAAAAAATGTGGCGGAGGCAGTAGCTAAAATGCTCGAAGATAATCTGAACATAAAAATAGAATTACAATTAGCGCCTACTTTTAAAGATAAAATTGAAAATTCAAAATTTGGTCATGCCGATTTATATCACGCCGGATGGTATGCCGATTATCCAAGTCCTGAAAATTTTCTTGCCTTGTTTTATGGAAAAGATGTACCTGTTGACACATTGCTTCCTTCCTATCCTAACGTAACCAGATACAAAAATCCGGTTTTTGATTCCTTATTTAACTCGGCAATTCACTCTGCCGATGAAGGGGAGAGTTACCGTTTATTTTTAGAAGCCGAACAAGTCATGGTGGATGATGCACCGATAATCATGTTGTACTTTCCCGTTTATAACACGCTGGCAAATAAAAATTTCGTGAACCTTCCTATGAACCCGCTTTCCTATTTTGATTTTTCGGATGTTTATTTTAAGAAGTGATAGTTACTGTTCAGTACCCACGCAATTTAATCATAAATTGACAAAGAAAAAAAATTTAAGCCACTGATTACACCGATTAAAAATGGTTTTAAGATTTTATTTAACATTAATCAGTGTAATCATTGGACTGAACAGAAACAAATGATAGTAAGTTTTCTTTATGCACCCCTATAAACCAGATATTATTGCAAAAATAGTTGGAGGAGTGCTACAGCCGGCAAAATCTACTATCTCCATTGAGCATCTTCTTACCGACAGTCGTAAATTATTATTTCCCGAACAATCTCTTTTTTTTGCCATTCGCGGATTAAGACATAACGGGCACGAGTTTTTATCAGAGCTTTATAAAAAAAATTGCCGCAACTGGGTGGTAGAATCCGGACAGGAATCTTATTATAAAAAATTTCGCGATGTTAACTTTATCAAGGTTAGCAATGCCATTGATGCGTTACAAAAACTATCTTCCTATCATCGCCGTCAATTTCAATTCCCTGTGATTGCCATTACGGGTAGTAACGGAAAAACAGTTGTAAAAGAATGGTTGAACCAATTGTTATCTTCCACATTCAACATTGTAAAAAGTCCCCGTAGTTTCAATTCACAAATCGGTGTGCCACTTTCCGTTTGGGAAATGCGCGAACATCATTCGCTTGGAATATTTGAAGCGGGTATTTCCCGTTGCGGAGAGATGGACAAATTGGAAGATATAATCAAACCTGATATAGGAATTATTACCAATATCGGAGAAGCGCACTCGGCTGGTTTTAATTCCTTAAAGGAAAAAATTAATGAAAAAATAAAACTTTTTAAAAATTGTCATACTATTTTCTATCCGGCTCATTTTAAAGAAATCGAAACTTGTTTAAAAGCAACCTATCTTCAACCAAAAAAATTATTAGGGTGGACTTATGAAAAGTTGTCCGACAAAAGTGATGATTATTTTTTATCTATCTCTTCCGCACAAGCAGAAGCAGGTGGCACAAAGCTGGAATATGTATTCAAGAATAAGACATCATCTGTTTTTATTCCTTTCACAGATAAAGCAGGCGTTGAAAACTCTATCTCCTGTTTGTGTTTCCTTTTGTATTTTAATTTACCTGAAGATGAAATTAAATCGCGCATGGTGACACTAAAACCGCTGGAGATGCGCATGGAATTGAAAGCCGGAATAAATCAATGCACTATAATCAATGACACTTATAACAACGACCTGGTGTCATTAGAGACCTCTCTTGAATTTTTATGCTTACAAACACAAAATAAAAAGAAGACCCTCATCCTATCAGACATTCTCCAATCAGATAAAAAAGCAGATGAACTTTATGCACGGGTATCTAAAATGGTATTTCAAAAAGGGGTTGATCGTTTTATCGGGATAGGGAGTGTCTTGCAAAAAAATCAATCATTTTTTCCAAAAGGAAGTAAATTTTTTTCCTCAACGAACGATTTTTTTCACGATTTTCATCCGGATAATTTTATAAATGAAGCTATCTTACTTAAAGGGGCAAGGGTTTTTGAATTAGAAAAGATTGCACAAAAACTTCAGATGAAAACCCACGAGACGGTCCTTGAAATAAATCTGAATGCTCTTTTGCAAAACCTTCATTTTTTTCGCGCCCGTTTGAATCCGGGTACCGGAATCATTGCCATGGTGAAAGCATTTTCTTATGGTTCCGGCAGTTACGAAATCGCTAATTTTCTTCAATACCACGGCGTAAATTATTTAGCCGTAGCGTACATTGATGAAGGAGTACTTTTAAGAGAAAAAGGAATTCATTTACCAATACTTGTAATGAACCCTCAGCCGGGTAATTTTGATAAACTGCTGGAATACGGATTAGAACCGGAAATTTTCAGAATAGAACAATTGGAACAATTAATCCCTCTGTTACAAAACCGGAATAAAAATCCTAAAGTCACTGATAAGAAACATTCCAAAAAATTCTGCCATATTCACATTAAACTTGATACCGGTATGCGCCGGCTTGGATTTGAGGTGAAGCAAACGGAAATTATAATAGGCATGCTTAAAAAGATTCCTGAAATTAAAGTGGCATCTGTTTTTTCCCATCTTGCCGCCGCAGACGATATAAATGAAAAACGTTTCACGCTAAAACAGATTTCAACGTTAAAAAAATTCGCACATAGGTTAGAAAAAGAATTGGGTTATCCGATGAAGTGTCACATATTAAATACACCAGGATTACTGAATTTCCCTCAAGCGCAAATGGATTATGTTCGTCTTGGCATTGGTTTGTATGGTACGGTGAATGACCCGGAATCTCAATCCAGATTACACACTGTGGCACAATTAAAAACAAGCATCTCGCAAATAAGAAAATTAAAAAAGGGTGACACTGTTGGATACAGCCGAAAAGGAAAAGCGAAAGATGCCATGAAAATTGCCACCATAGGTATTGGTTACGCAGATGGGTTTGACCGGCGCTTCGGGAATGGTGTGGGTAGTGTCATTATCAATGGAAAAAAAGCTCCTGTAGTCGGAAATATTTGCATGGACATGTGTATGGTGGATATAACGGGAATTGACGCGGAAGAAGGGAATGAGGTTTTGGTATTCGGGGAAGAAAACCCTATATGGGAACTTGCAACAAAGATCGGTACGATACCTTACGAGATATTAACGAAAGTGGGGGAAAGGGTGAAGAGGGTGTATTATAACTATTAGTAAAATAATAAGTAAAAGCTCAGCAGATACCATTAACCACAAAATCATTTAATCGCTGGTATAAGATGAATTTATTGTTAAAGCAACTATTTTTTATCACAGTTATTTTCGTATTTGTTCGTCAAGCAACTGCACAGGATAGGAATAGTTTTAATAAAAAACTTCTGGATGTAGTTTTTGCCCCTTTTCAATTCCATCCAATACCGGAAAGGAAGATACTTTACTTAAAAAATAGAAGCACCATAGCTAAATTTAATCCTCTCCTTTATGTTTCTGCTGGAATGTTGTTTTTTTATCAGAGGATCGTATCTGAACAAATTCAGGCAGAGTGCACATACGAAATAAGTTGTTCTGACTACACAAAATTTTCCATAGAGAGGCATGGATTTAAGGGTTTTTTATCCGGAATCAACCAGTGGAACAATTGTTTTCCATCGGTCATTTTTGATTATCCGGAGTATAAAGTTTCCAAGAATCTTAAAATCAATAATCATAATGATTGGCAATAAGAAAAGAATACTATTCATAATTCTGCACTTTCTCATAGCTAATCCGACAAATGCTCAATTCAATTATTCATTTGTTAAACATTTAAGCACCCATAATCTTCAAAAGGAACATTTTACCTACCTTCAGGAGTTGCCGGAAACCGAACAGGATTCCCGTAATTATCTATTCGCTAAGTATTATTTACAATATTTTAATGATTCTTTATTCATTTCTTTTTACTTGGGTAGCAAGGAAATGTTTATGCGGGATTCAAACGCTTTTATCATGGCGAATATCCGCTTTCTTAAAGAAAATAACTCTTTTCAAAAACTTTGGTTTGATTCATATAAAGATAGGAATGTATCTGAAGAAAATAAGATTATTCAGGATGCATATATGGCAAGTATAAATCCTTTAGATTTTGACGCCGGTTTATTGCCTGACAAACTACAATTTGGTTTTAACAAGTATAAAAAATCTGAGAAAAAAAAACCTGTAGTTGCCGCAATGCTATCAGGATTAATACCCGGTTTGGGAAAATTATACGCGGGAAGAAAGCGGTCATTTTATACCGTACTTTTTTTTCATCTGATTTACGGCGCCCAGAATTACGAACTTATAAACAGGTTAGGCATTCAAAATCCATTCAGCATTGTGTCACTTAGTTTTCTTGGAGTTTTTTATGTGGCCAATATCTACGGTAGTTATCAAGACGTAAAAGAAGTCAATAAAGAATCTAAAACACAATTTTTAAATGACGCATCCGAATATTATAATTTTCATTATTCTCGCGATTTATACTGATAACGTTTTTTCGCAAAGTTCTTTTGAGAAGGATTTGCTCTCTATAGAGAAAGAAATATTTCTATGTAATGATGACAAACAAACTTCTAAACTGAATTTACAGAAATTAGATATTTATATTGAACATAAGGATTTTTCATACGCTGCGTTCAATGAGGCACGAAGAATAAACTATAAATTAGTTATTGATTCCATTGAACAGAGACGTTTTTTGTGGAATGCTTCTTTAATAGCCAAATTAAACGGTGAGTTTAGTGCAGGACTGCATTACTATGAGCTATACCAACAGCATTATCCGGATTCAAGCATAGAAGCTAATCTTCTTGCCATAATGCTCAACAGCCAATACGATACTTCTTACATTAGAGAACGCATTCATTATTTAACCGGGATAGATAGCCGCTTTCAATGTTTGACATGCATAATAGATGTAATATCTTTTGAAATCAGAAATAAAAATATTTATGTGGTTGCTTCCGCTATTGTTCCTGGTTTGGGAACAGCTTTAAGCGGGAATATATTCAAGGGATTTAATTCTTTGGCTTTAGTAGGAGGAGTTGGTTATTTTGTTTATGCTCTTGCAACGAACAACCTGTATATTAACAGTATTGTTTGGGGTACTTCCCTAGGATCAAAATTTTATGCAGGTAATATTCAGCTCACTAACAGGATGCTTGAAAAAAAAGAAGCATTGATAAAAAGTAAATTGGCTGATAGTTGCCTTAATGCTTATAATAAAATTATGATAGATTTTCCTGTAAATCCTAAATAACGGACAACTATTCAATCACTATTTTACACAGGCAACCCTCACCTAACTTAAGATAAGGAATCAGAATCGGGTAGTACAAATGTTCAATTAACTACTAAACCCGAAATAGCCGCCTATGTGTTATGGGATGGTATTTATTTTAATTTCAATGATTTAAAAATCACCAAAAGTGAAAAAGATTCCTAAACTTATAACATTTTCAAACCCTTCTTTTGTATTTATCAAATAAGATAATCTCAAACCTAATGGGTTTTTGTTAATAATTGCACGTATGCCTCCGTTTAATACGATACCTGCCGCATCATTATAATCAGCTCCAAATGCACCTGCCGAACCAATTTTACTTATTCCAAAACCGAACCCACCAAACCCACCGAAAGAAGATCTTGTGTCTGGATTGGCGCCATGTCCAAAATTAATTTCTGCAACTAAAGGTAAATCAAAAGCAAACGAACTAGCACCTTCATCTCGACTATAAACTACTCCTAATCCTAAATGTGTACCTGCTGAAATAGTCAATTCATCCCTTAATTCTAAAAAATTAATTCTTGGTGAATACATAAGTCCTGGAGCCGATGCTAATGAACTACCATAAAATGAAGCACCACCCGAATGAGAGAAAGAAATTTGTCCATAAGTAACTTGTATAGCAGTGAAAATAGTCATGCTAATCAATAATAATTTGCTTATTGTTTTCATATAATTACTTTGTTTATTTTTCCTACTCATTTGGCTTTTCAGAATACGCCCCGTTTTTGGAGTGGTCTCTGGTCTCCACTTTATTGTTTTTGTAAATAATATTTCTTGTAAGTTATGAGTAATTCCATCTACTTCTATAACCAGTTTGACCCTCTACCCCCGTCAATGGGGACATTTCCGCAACACTGTCAAAGTCGTTGTAAGTAACATTATGTCATAAAAAATTATTTCTATATCATATTAACAATCCCTAAAAGACAATTATTCAGTCACTATTTTACCCAGATAGCCGTCACCCACTTGAAATCTATAAGTAAATGGGAGCAAAATGAGTGGGGGGCATATTAAAGCTCCTGCACATCCTATAACCCATATTATCGGTTCAGCATGTAACCTTGAAGAATTGACATATAGCTGATCATCAACAACCTGAATATCTGCTACTGAAATTTCTTTTCTTTCTTTTTTGGGTGTATTTAATGCGTTTGGAGAATAGTATTTTACAGAGTAATTTCCTGTCTTATTGTCTATTACAGCATATTCAAAATAGTCCTTTGTTTTTGGTGGGCTTTCTTTGTATGAACTGCTCCTCACCCTTGCATTTTTTTGGTTAGATCCATACATTATATAAAAGTTTTCGCCCTTAAGAGCAACTTTCAAATCATAAACATTCCATTCATCATACTTCATATATCTATCAATATTAGAAGCCCAAACAATACTACCTTCTGCATTAATTCTGAAAGTGGTTACGTTACTTTTTTCACAATAATATCTTGTTGTAGAACCTCCATCTTTAGTTCTGGTTGTTACAGTATAATTGTTCATTCGCGAACAAAAAAGGACCAAATCATTATTTATGGAATGAACATCTTCAATTTCGTAATCAGAAGGAACAGATTCCTCTTCTGATTTTTTCTTCTTAGCTGAAGAGAAAAGTTTTTCATCTTTTCTATCCATTTTGTCACTTGCAAATAGTTGATCTAATTGGGTTTTGTTAAAATAAGAAAATTTCAAGTTGTTCATCTTAAATGTTTTGCTGTCTAACATTCCATAAAAAATTCCATGATTATCATATCCCTTCGGGTCTTTAAGAAGATCGCAGAAAAAACCAAACAGTTTAATGTTAGATTTACCTACGATGAAATCAAAGTTGAAGATGTTCTTGTTTTCAAACTTAACATTGTAGGTCTGCTTGGCACCCGTTTTAGGATTAACCACCGTATAGATCGGGTAACTAGTTGATTCACCTTTCTTTGCTCCTTTTGCCTCTTCTTTATCCATCGTCACGTATGTTTTTATATGCAGGTTGTTATCATCTCCCAGTTCATAAGACGAAGATAAACCACCCCAAACACTCTTAATGATAATAGGTAAGGTAATTTGATTTGCATCCGAAAAGGAAAAGTCACTATTCAGCAGTTTATATTCCATGACTACATTTTTATCTATACTGGCAGTCAACTCTCCGCCAATCAGGATTTGTTCACCGATATTTTTATTGCTCATTACAATAAATTGTCCTTGTTTATCTCTTCTTTCGCCAAATTTTAGCCCGTAGACCTTTTTAAGTTTCATGTTTGGTTTAAGTTTGTTGGTGTAACTTTCCGCATATAATTCTTTCTCAGTTTTTGTTTCTTTAGTCCAGAATACATATACTATGTTCTCAAATACTATAGTCCTGAAATACAACATGTCCTTGTATTTATTTTTACTTTCTTCATTTTTTACATCCAACAATGTTACATCTCCCAGTTTTTTCATTGTCGTTTTATCAAAACCAAGAATTTTTATTCTAGTATCTGATTTCCTACGCTTAGGATGGACCTCTGTAAATTTTGCATATATAAATTTGGAATTTCCTCCAACATAACTGTTGAAATATCCGTCACTTTTAGAATTATAAAACTGTTTTTCTGACCATTGAACAGAAAGTTTCTGTGCCGTCGTTTTAGTAAAAAAAAGGACAGAGCAGATTGCAATTAAAAGAATGACTTTTTTCATTTTTTTTGTGTTTAAAGTTGGAATTTGGATGTTTGATGATGGATATTTGATATTGGTTGTTTGATATATAATATTTAAAGATAAGTGTACATTTTTTTTTAGGTAACTATATCTCTGTTTGCACAAACCTAATAGAAAGTAAATATCTACGTAATTAGTTAAAAATTACTATCTTTGAAAAAAAACAAGTTGTTATGTCAAATACGAAACAAACATCAAAAAAAGTAGCTTCATTGGCTTCTCAAATTTTAAGAGACCCGACAAGCACTAAAAGAGAAAAAAGCGTTGCCGCCTCTGATTTAGCACAATCAAGGGGGAAAAGCAAAAAGAAGTAATTTATTTTTTTAGAATAGTTATTTTTTTTATTGCAGAGTTGGGAATGGTTATATCTCCAGAACCCACCATGTCATTTTCTTTTGTGTCTTCAATGTGTGGATAAAGAATGGTTTTTTCTTTGTCTTTATAAATTAAAAACCCTACCGAAAGAAAACGGGTAATGTTTTCAATGTTTTCTTTTGCTATTTTCCATCCCTGGAATCCTAATACAGAATCATTCCATTCAATCAAAACTATTGGTTTATTTTTTGAATTGTTTTTCACAATGCAAAGGTAATGATTTTTATTTCAATCATTTCCCAGTGTTATAGGTAGCTATTGCTAAAAAATCATACTGTTTTCTTAATCAAATCTGTATATTTTAATCTCTTATCACATTGGGACAAAGCATTATCAAACCTTTCTGCCTCTGCTTGTGTTCGTGTATTGTAGCGAAACCCAAACTCATTACAATACCTGTGCAGGTGTTTCGGACTTACATAATGATAAATTCCTATTATACCTCTTTTAAGTAGTCCAAAAAATCCCTCTACGCTGTTGGTGTGGAATTGTCCACACACCCACTCATCTTGGGCATGATTAACAACCTCGTGCCGATAATCTTTATTAAGTCCCTGATACGCCCCAAAACCATCTGTAACAATAACCGTAGATTTATCTACCGCTGTTCTGATAATCGGCTTTAGCGTTTCTCCATCAACATTATTAACGACCTGAGAATACACCCCGCTGTTTCTATCAAGTATAGAGAACACCATTGTTTTATTTACACATCCTCTGCCTTCTTTTAAATCTTTTCTTTGTCTTGTGTGTTTGAATCTTTCTTTTCCACCTACATAGGTCTCATCAATTTCAACGGTGCTGTTTAGCATGTGTGGTGCCTTGCTTTTTAGCATTTCACGAACCCTGTGCAAAATGAACCACGCAGTTTTTTGAGTAATCCCCAAATCTCTATGTAATTGTAAAGAGGAAATTCCTTTTTTGTGTGAGGTTTCAACATAGATAGCAATAAACCAAGTGCGTAAAGGAATTTTGGTGTTTTCAAAAATACTTCCTGTTTTTACATTATAGGTTTTTCTACAATCGCTGTTGGCACACCGGTAATTAAATTTTCTTTTTAGTTCATAAAACTTATTAGAGGAACAGAACGGACAAATGGGGTTCCCCTTTGTCTCCGTCCAACGTAGTTTCTCTAAATACTTCCAGCAAGTATCCTCATCTCTGAATTGCTTTTGCAACTCTATAAGGTTGGTGAATTGTGTTTGTGTGTTCATAATAAATTTATTTTGTTTATACAATGTATTACATTAAGGGCAAAAAAAATTATTTGACTTTTTCGGTCAATTTTTTTAATTGTAATCTGATAAAATCGCTTAGGGTGCGACTATCTTTTTCAGCCAACTTTTTTATTTCTTTTTTCATTTCATTATCAATCCTTATAATGATAACCGTTTCTTTTTTCATTTTTTGGTTATTAACCTCAGGTACGGTACAAAGATACGTGTATTACTTTGTATAAACAAATATTTTTAAAGAAAAAGTTATCCACATTGTATAAACAACGTAAATACAAACTTGTTAATTTCAGATTTACTGCTTACCTTTGTAAAATAAAAAGGATAAGAGGGTCGTTTAATTCGGTTAATGGTACGTCATCAAACAACCCCACAACCTACAATTAGTTTTTTCTTATAGGTTTTCTTATTCCTCTTTTAATTAGTTGCCCCGCAAGGTTACGAACCTTGTTACAAACGGTTGAAAGCCGTTGCAGAGTTGGCACTCAACGAGGCAATATTTTAGAAACCGTTACTGATTCAGAGTAACGGTTTCTTATTTATATCTATACACAACCTTCTTGCCTATTTTTTTAGCTATTTCAATTAAACCACGTTTATGACATAAATTGGAGGCGGCAACCCTTACCCTCTTAAACAAAATGTCCTCTTTTTCGTCAGGTTCAAGTTTTTTTAAATAACTAACAATTTCTTCTACCAATGCTTCTTTTTTTAAATGTTTTAGTGCAAACATGGTTTTTTCTTCCCACGTTAAATTAAAATCATATTCATTGGGAATATCCATGTTTATAATGTTTTTTCCATTCTTTCCATTTATTTCTGGATTAATCTCCCCACCAAACATTAAAATAGTATTATCAATGGTGGTCACTTGCTGTAGTAACTCTTGTTTTTTCTCAAATAACGTATTTAAGAAATTATCATCTGGTTTATTTTTCATTTTGATTTATATTGTTTTCGATTACAAAGGTAAATAGTTTGAATTTGAAAAACAACAGAAACAATAAAAAACTTATCCACAATTGGTGTGGGTAAAGTATATTTGAATTAAATTGTTATTTTTGTGTTTTGAAAACATTTGTCCCATAGATAGGAAGACGGTTAATTTTTTCATTTAAAAGACATATCTTTGTTTTTAATATGAAAAACAAAAAAGAAAAACCACTCAAAATTACCGGAACACTTGAAGATGTGATAAGAATTGCCGTAGGTGACAATCCGGCACCAAAGCCAAAGAATAGAAAGAAAAAAAGCAAATGGTAGATTTAATTGCAACTATTTGATTTTCATAGACATACACGCCTTATTGTGCAAAGAAATATATAGTTACCTTTTTTTAGAGGCACCTTTACATTAAAATAAAAATCCAAAGGCATATCCAATAATCATAAAGGGCATTAATACCGTTTCCCGGGAACCTGTTTTTTTATGTACATCTATTTCTCTTGGATATCCAAACTCATCCATAACAGTCATTTTTTCTTCCCTAAAACTATCATAAGATGTATTTCTTAAGCCAATCCCATAATAAAAATCATGAGAAGTACGGATTTTTCCGGAGGTATAAACCTGGTAACCATACGTTAATAAATAATTAAAATTCCTCACCGTTACTTCGGGTAAATCCAATACGCGTTTATTATAGGATTCAGTGGCATCAGGTATTTTTAACGTGTTGGAATAGTAGCGGAAATTTAATTCAAAATAACTCTCAGAATCATAATAGCCACTCCCGAAAAAACGAAAAGCAAAAGAAATGAATGGTGTGCTACCAGAACTGAATTCTCCCCTTAGCATAATATCCGAAATATTAAAACTTGAGGTTGCGTCTCTTGAAAAGTTAAATTCCCGTTGTATCTCTGACAACTTACCCATCATGATATCTTTATTATAACAAATTCCGAGTCCACCCTGCACACTGATTTCATCAGAGAGCCATTTTTCATAGAATAAGGCGCCAATACTTCGAGTGAGTAGCACGGGGTTAAACTTTATAGCGTTATTGTTTTCACTTGGTGAGCTGTTTTTTGTTGAACTTTTACCTGGATTGAAAACTGAATTCTGCGTTGGAATGTATAACTTATCTAATTCATTGGGCTCCCCTTTATTTTTTTGGGCATGTACGTGCAGAATTGCTCCAGTCAAGAAAAAGAAGAAAAATAAAAAAATTGCCTTCATATTCTTCATTTAATTTTAATAAATACAATATAACCTGATAGAATTTTTACTTTTTCTTCCAATGATAATTCCGATATGCTACCGTCATTAGGAAGCTCAGGAATATCAGGTAACAAGTCAATTATATTTTTTATATAATTGAGTTTTATGGCATAAGATACATTATCAGCATCCATAATTTTTGCATTGATTATTCCTATAAATTGTCCATTTTTATTAAATAGCGGACTTCCGCTACTTCCCGGTTGAACGGGGATGGAGGTTTGATATGTGTTCAGGGCATTATTATAACCGGTTTTTGAACTGATTTTTCCATCGGTAAATTTTGGTTCTTTCCCCATTCCGGATAATGCTAACGGATAGCCGATAGTAAATACACTTGCCCCTACATCCAAGCCCCCTTTATCTAAAAAAGCATACCTCAGTTTTGATAAAGTAGTAAAATTCTCATCCTCAATTTTAATAATTGCGAGGTCATTTACCGCATCCTTTTGGATAATACTTGCCTTGTATGTTTTAGAAATTCCGCCACGCTGTAAATCAACCATTATTTTATCTGCATTTTCTATTACGTGGTGATTCGTTATGATATATCCTGAGGCAGAAAAAATAAGACCGGAACCACTGGATTTTATGCTCATGTCCTCATTGGAAGACGATAAGCCCTGTCCTTTTAAGTCAATTTCCTTTAATATTAACTTGTTGATTTGGGCAACCGATTTACCGCTTACTGCGAAACCAATTTTACTTCCGTAGCTCCTTGTTTTTTTCCCTTTGTATTGAATTTCGCCATTAATGGAGTATATATTATTCTCGCCACCGATACTTAATATTTTAATATTATTAAATGCTTTATTATTCACGGCACTGGAATACATACCTTCTACTTCCATTAAGCTAACTCCTTCAAAATATGACCCTATATTAAATGATCCTGATGAAATAGAGAAAAAACTATAGTTCTGCCAATCTTTAAATCCAAAGAGAATTCCGGCATGTTCTCCTTCTTTCAAATCCTGAATAGACATATTTGCTTCTAAAATAAATTCTTGCAGTTGCCCCGGGAAGCTCACGTATCTGGAAGTACCCTCACTGGTAAAAGAGCTTATAGATAACATTCCATCATTAATTTGTGCCGCACTTTTATCGCTTTTGTACAGGTCCCAATCGTTGTTATTATTATCAAATTCTTCTTCATAAATTCTGCTTGCCTGACCGTCTTCTGTATATTCTTTATAGCTGTTTTTGACAGCTTTACCGTCCGCATATTCAATTTCTTTCCAGATTTTCCCGCTTTCATAATATAAAAATGTTGTGCCATTTTCAATCCCTTCTTCTGTAAATGTTCTCACTGCTTTTTTATTTCCATTCTTATAGTACCATGTGCAGGTTCCGGCATAAACATTTTTATTTTCATCTTCATAACTTGCTTTTAGTATTTTACCTTCAAAATAAAGTGTTTTTCCAAGAACATAAAACGATTTATAATTATCTTTTTTCTTGGCTTTTTCCCTATAATAGTAAGCGGAGCTCTCACTACTTGCAATACCCGATTTATCAAAATAGGTTTTTGTTTTATCAACCTGAGCCGCCGCAAATGCAGTATATAACGTAAATGCAAGTATTACCGGAATTGATTTCATAGGCGCAATATAAAAAAAACATTTAACGCTATATTGCAATAATGTATTGATGAAATTAAATCTGATTCCGGCCATTACCAATAGGATTATTATCTGAAATATTTGTAAGAAAAATTTAATTTCTGAAGTTTTGGTCCGGAAAAACAGCAGATATTTGAACTATCTTTTTTAAAATCATGGCAAAAGTATGTAAATTAAATTAAATATTAAAGCATATTCTCGTGAATTCGACATTACAACACCCTAAAAAAAAATTATGAAAACAAAACTTTTACATAGTAATCAATAAATATTTACACATCCAACCTAGCATACTTCGCATTTTTTTCGATAAACTCCCTTCTCGGTTCCACATCATCACCCATAAGCATTGAAAAAAGGTGGTCAGCTTCAGCGGCAGATTCGATGGTAACAAGATTTAACGTTCGAAAGACCGGATCCATGGTGGTATGCCACAACTGTTCCGGGTTCATTTCTCCCAAACCTTTATATCGCTGTACATGTACATTTTCCTCTTTACCGCCTTTAGCCAATTCTTTTGTGGCAGTATCTTTCTGTTCTTCCGTCCATGCATATTTTTCATCTTTCCCTTTCTTCACCAGATAAAGAGGGGGTGACGCGATATATACATATCCCATTTCAATTAAATCTTTCATGTATCTGAAAAAGAAAGTCAAAATCAAAGTTCGAATATGGCTTCCATCCACATCGGCATCAGTCATTATAATAATTTTATGATAGCGTAGTTTATCGAGATTCAGCGCTTTTTCATCTTCGTAAGTCCCGATGGCAACCCCCAGAGCGGTTATCATATTTTTAATTTCTTCATTTTCATAAATTTTATGCTCCTGTGCTTTTTCTACATTCAGAATTTTTCCTCTCAAAGGAAGAATTGCCTGAAATTGCGGATTACGCCCTTGTTTGGCTGAACCACCTGCGGAGTCACCTTCTACGAGATATAATTCACTTTCTGCGGGATCTGAACTCGAACAATCTGCTAATTTTCCAGGAAGGCCGGTGCTGGTCAACAAACTTTTTCGCTGAACTAATTCACGGGCTTTGCGAGCGGCATGTCTCGCCGTTGCCGCCAGCACTACTTTGTTGACAATTATTTTTGCCTGTTTTGGATTTTCTTCCAGATAATTATTCAACATTTCAGTGACACATGATTCTACAGCTCCCTGAACCTCAGAATTTCCGAGTTTGGTTTTGGTTTGTCCTTCAAATTGGGGGTCAGCCACTTTTACAGAAATAACAGCGGTGAGTCCTTCCCGGAAATCGTCACCGGAAATTTCGAATTTTATTTTTGCTAGCAAGCCGTTTTTATCGGCATAATTTTTTAAAGTACGTGACAATGCCCTGCGAAATCCACTTATATGCGTGCCTCCTTCATGTGTGTTAATATTGTTCACATAGGCATGAACATTCTCGTTAAATCCATTGTTATAAGTCATAGCGACCTGAACAGGAATCATAGTATTGGTTTCCACCGAAAGTTTTTCACTTTCAAAATAAATGGGAGGCGAAATGAGTTTTTCGCGGGTACCTTCCAGGTAGTTGACAAATTCTACTAACCCACCTTCCGAATAAAAAATATCATGCGTATTTCCATTGGTACCATCGTGTTTTCTTTTATCGAAAAGTTCAATTTTAACACCTTTATTCAGAAATGACAATTCCCTCATCCGGGTAGCAATTCTTTCATATTTAAAATCCAGGGTAGTAAAAATAGTACTGTCGGGATAAAATGTGGTAGTAGTTCCTCTTTCCTGAGTGTCACCAATCATCCGTACATCAAACTGTGGCTTGCCTTGTTTATACTCCTGTTCATAAATATGTCCACCACGTCTTACTTCAACACGTAACAATGAAGAAAGTGCATTTACACAGGAGACGCCAACCCCATGCAACCCACCGGAAACTTTATAAGTGTCTTTATCAAATTTTCCTCCGGCGTGAAGAATGGTCATAACCACTTCCAGGGCAGATTTCTTTTCTTTTTCATGCATATCAATGGGTATGCCCCTGCCGTTATCAGACACGGTAATAGAATTATTTTCGTTAATGCAAACGGAAATATGATTGCAGAAACCTGCCATCGCTTCGTCAATGGAGTTGTCAACCACCTCATAAACAAGATGATGCAATCCATTTGCATTTACATCTCCGATATACATGGCTGGTCTGAGGCGGACTGCTTCGAGACCTTCAAGCACCGTTATATTACTGGCTGAGTAATCGTCTCCGTTATTATTGGATGGGGGTGAGTTAGTGAGGATTTCTTGTTCTTCCATAAAAAAAAGTCAACCCAGAATATTGACAGGGTTGATTCATTAGGGGCTAAAATTACTAAATTCATTCGTGAATTCCTATGTTTTTTTACGATTATCTAAGTTTTTTTTCAATAAGAGAATGTGAATTGTAGAGTAATTGAAACGAGGGGGGAGGGTGGAATACGCGTCAATCTTAAAGACCTCACCCCAGCCCCTCTCCAAAAAAATGGAGAGGGGCAAGAAATCCGTTAAGTGAAAACTATAAATTACGGACAATAAAAATTTATTTTGTAGATTAAGTAGCTATTTTTTTGAATGTGGCTCATTCTCGTTTGGAATAAAAAAAATCGGAATCGTTGAAATAAAAAGGAAAACAGCTAAAATGGTAAATGCGTGGGTAATGTTAGAGCCGTTTGAAAAAAATACCATTCCAAAAAGTAAAATAAATCCGGTTCGTGTGAGCACATTAAGCATGTTGAAGACACTGTTTACCCTTCCCATCAAATCGTTTGAAACCGATTTGAAAAGAAAAGTCATTCTTAACACTCGAGTTCCTGCGTTTGTGAATCCTAAGATGGCTGAATAAATATAAACAACGCTAATCTGACAGGTAAATGCAGTAACTAAGTAAATTCCTCCGGTAACCAGCATCATAAAAATGATTGATTTTATAATGTTGTGTTTTTTAGAGAGTTTCCTGATGAAAATACCCGCCAATAAAGCCCCAAGGGAAAAAGTGCCTTCGCTGATGGCAAATACATACCCTTTTGAGTGCAAATGGTTGCTGATGTACATGGGCAAAACCGCATGAAACTCAACCAAAACCGTTGCAAAAATGGCGTAGGACATTAGTCCGAAAAGGAAAATGTTTTTATTTTTTTTAAGAAATGAAAAACCGGTTTTAATTCTCTTGAGCATATTCCCTGTTTCAATATTTCTCACTACTTGCGGTTTGTACCGGATAAAAAATATCAGTGTAATAGCTAAGAAATAAGTGAATCCATCGAGCAGGAATATTTCCCAGATTTTCCATTGTGAAATGTGAACAGTAAATGTCTTTGAAAACAGAAGAAAATTACAGGTAAAAGAAGTATTGACTCCGTCAATTAACTGGGCTCCGATTAGACCTGCGAGAAATGAAGTGCTTTGCCCCACAATTTCAATCTGAGAATTTAATTGACCATAATTTTCGGGTTCTGTAATTTCCTGCCCAAAAGCATATAAAGCGGGGTAATGAATATTATAATTGAACATAGTGATACCAAAAACAGCGGCTATTAACCACAATGGTAAAAATGTGTCCATCAAGCCCACAAAACCAATACCCGTCACCATAATGCCACACACAATATTTAATATGATAAAAACTTTTTTGCGGTTATATTTATCTATCAGCGTACCGGCATACAAGCCCCAGAATAAAGCAATGAAAGTGAGAAGACCATAAAACAAATTGAAAACCGTTGATTGCTGGTTTTTTGCAAAATACCAGGGGATAGACAACATGGAGATTCCCTGGGCAAATCCGGAAATGGAATTGGCAGTGTATAAGAGAAAAAGAGCGGATTTATTGCGGGTCATTGTTTTGTGACCTTACTACCATCCTTCAGCACTTTTTTGGGAAGCCAGAGAGCTAAAAGAATAATTCCACCGAGGAGATATATCCAGTAAGTTAAAATTCTCCAGAAAATAACAATAGCTGTGAGGTGATTATTAAGAAACTCTCCGAAAAATGTGTTGAAAGATATTTCAGCAATGCCACTTCCGCCGGGTGTGGGCGCCACCAGAATTACTATCCATAACAGACAATGACGGGCAAACACAAACAAGTGATTAATATCCGGATTTACAGCCGCCGTCAGGCAATTCACAAAGAAAAATCTGGAAGTCCAGACAATAAATGTGGTGATAAAAATTGAAAACCAATAACCGAATTTCTGATGTTTGAGTTCCTGCGATGCACTGATAATATCTTCACCAAAATCTGCCGCTCCTACTTTCCATCTTTTCAGTAACGAGATTGAAAATAATTTGATGATAATCCATTTCAGTCCTCTGGGTCTGATAAAAAGTCCATATACCATAAAGGCAGTGTAAAACAGTATCAAAAAATAACTCAATCCATAAAAATATTCAATGGATGATCCTACTTTCAGATTGAGAAGCTCCGGGTTTGGAAACATTTCTTTCCCTCTGAAAAATACAGGGAGAATTCCTACAATAATCAAAAAAAGATTATCAAAAACCGCTGTGACCACCACAAAAGCAATAGCACGGGCTAACGGAATTTTTTCAGAAAGCAGAAAGAATGCCGCAATGGCAGTGCCACCAACAGCAGTAGGAGTAACTGCCGAGGTAAACTCCCAAAGCATGACTACATTAAAGGATGCTTTCCAGCTTAATTCCTTTTCAGTGATTAATCGCAAACGATATATATAGCCACCATTTCTCAGAAATAACATGATGACCGAAGCCCAAATCCAGAAGAGATTGGCTGTTTTTAATTCATTTATCTGCGACCATGAAATTTTATCATATACCAGATAAACGGAAACACCGATGCCGATGAGTAAAGGCAGAAAAATGTTTTTTACTGAAAGTGTCTTTAGAACTTCCTTTGCTGAAATTTTCACTAAGGTCCTTAAACTATAATTTGTTTTTGAATATTTTACCCTATACCCTTATACCCTTTATTTGTTTTCAGAATCGTGTTTGTTTAGTAAATCGTTACCGGGCAACTGTGTATCTGATGATAAAACAACATTGACTGGTGTCACCCAAAAATTATTAAATCCTTCCCCAATCTGAATTTCCACTAAATGATCCTGAAGAAGTTCTAAGATGGCAATAAAACTGAAAATGAGTTCTACTTTTTCCTTGCATTTCATCATCACATCTATAAAAGACAGCGGTTGTGTCGAGGAAGAAATCCAATTTTTGACCTTTATTTTTTGTTCTTCTAATGTATATGGAAAGGGTTCAACATTATGAACAACCATTAAATTACGTTCATCAAAACGCGCCATAATGCGGGTAAAAACTTTCATTATTTTATACAAATCCACTTCTTCCAGATCCTCTTCTATATGACTGGCTCTTTCGTAATTTTTAATTTCTGTCATCACATTCCCTCTGGGTAACATTTGCATTCGTGTGGCTTCTAATTGTTTAATGTGCTCACTGACTTCTTTGAATTGTTTGTACTCCAATAAGCGTTTCACCAATTCTTCACGCGGATCAATTTCATTTCCTGCGGCATCCAATTCCGGTTTTGGCAATAACATTTTTGCTTTAATATGCATAAGGGTAGATGCCACAAGAATAAATTCGCTGGCTACTTCGAGATTCATTTTCTCAATGGTCTTCAGGTATTCCAGAAATTCGGAGGTTATTTGAGAGATAGGAATATTGTGGATATCAAGTTCATCCCTTTCAATGAAAAATAACAATAAGTCGAAGGGACCTTCGAAAAAGGGGAGCTTTATGGCAAATTCTTTTTCCATGTATGGATTTTCAGGTGTTGTTTAGGGTTGTAAAGTTAGCTTATTCCGTTGATAATTTAATTTTTTTGTACATTTGCTTCTTATTATCTTTTCTGTTTGGAACCACCTTTGATAAACGCCGGACCTTTATTGTCTGCCATAAATACTCCTGATGACTTAAGGAAATTAACCACCGAAGAGTTGGAAGAGGTTTGCCGTGAATTACGTCAATATATCATAGACGTAGTATCGGTTTATGGAGGGCATTTTGGAGCCAGTTTGGGCGTTGTCGAGTTAACGGTGGCGCTGCATTATGCTTTTAATACCCCAAAGGATAAACTTATCTGGGATGTAGGTCATCAGGCATACGGACATAAGATAATCACAGGGCGAAGAAACCGTTTCCATACTAACCGTATTTATAAAGGAATTTCAGGATTTCCTAAACGATCAGAAAGTGAGTATGATACTTTTGGAGTAGGACATGCCTCAACTTCTATTTCCGCGGCTCTGGGCGTTGCAATGGCTGAGCATTTTAATGCCGATAATTCAAAAAACGTAATTGCAGTGATTGGTGATGGAGCATTGACTGCAGGTCTTGCTTTTGAAGGGTTAAATCACGCCGGAGTTGCTAACACTGATTTATTGGTTGTGCTGAATGATAATTGCATGTCTATTGACCCGAATGTGGGAGCGATGAAAGAATATTTAACAGATATTACTACTTCAAAAACTTTTAACAAATTCCGGGACGAACTTTGGACATTGCTCGGTAAGTTCCATCCTAAAAAATTGCCAAATCCCAGAGATATTGCCTCGAAAATGGAAAAGGGATTAAAAACTTTTTTGCTTAAAGAAAGTAATCTTTTTGAATCATTAAAATTCAGGTATTTCGGTCCGGTGGATGGTCATGATGTAAAACATCTTGTAAAAGTATTTAATGACTTAAAAAATATCCCCGGTCCAAAATTGTTGCACTGCTTGACGGTAAAAGGCAAAGGATTCAAACCAGCGGAAGATGATCAGACCAAGTGGCATGCTACTGACCGGTTTGATAAAATAACCGGTGAGATGTTTAAGAAGATTCATCAGGAACCCCAGCCACCCAGATACCAGGATGTTTTCGGTCATACGCTTGTTGAACTTGCTAAAAAAAATGATAAAATAATCGGAATAACCCCGGCAATGCCTTCCGGTTCATCAATGAATATCATGATAAAAGAAATGCCGGAACGTGCTTTTGATGTAGGAATTGCGGAACAACATGCGGTGACATTTTCAGCCGGTTTGGCATCTCAGGGCTTGATTCCATTTTGTAATATTTATTCCAGTTTCATGCAACGGGCTTATGACCAGGTGATTCATGATGTATGCCTTCAAAACATTCCTGTAATCTTTTGCCTTGATAGAGCCGGCTTGGCAGGCGCTGATGGTCCAACACATCATGGCGCTTATGATATTGCTTATTTGCGGTGCATTCCTAATATGATTGTTTCCGCTCCTATGGATGAATCTGAGTTGCGAAATCTGATGTTTACCGCTCAATTAAATCCAACTTCTCCTTTTTCAATACGATATCCAAGAGGTCAGGGAATTATACCGGAATGGAAGACACCATTCCAAGAAATAAAAATTGGAACAGGCAGAAAAATATTGGATGGAAAGGACTTAGCAATTATCAGCATCGGACATATTGGTAATCTGGCTAAAGATGCGTGTAAGAAATTGACCATAGATGGAATTTCTGCCGCTCTTTACGATATGCGCTTTATAAAACCCCTTGATGAAAAACTTTTGCATGAAATCTTTTCACAGTTCACAAAAATAATTTCGGTAGAGGATGGTTGTATTACCGGCGGTTTTGGTTCGGCAATACTTGAATTTGCGGCAGATAATAATTATTCCGGTTTTACGTTCAGACGTCTTGGTATTCCTGATAAAATTGTGGAGCATGGCACTCAATCTGAATTGTATTCTGAATGTGGGTATAATGTAGTTGATATAGAAAGTGCCGCAAGAAAAATTGTCGAAGTGAGAATTAATGTTTTAATCTGAAAAGTGATAAGTGGAAAGTGATAACATTCTTTATCAATACTTCTTTTGAAATTTACGCCATTGGTAAAGCATAAAATAAAATCACTTATAAAAACCCCTGGAAAAGCGGCTCTTTTTCTTTGGTTATTTTTTGCATCCAGCTACCTGTTTCTTTTTCTGCTTATCGTTTCCGTGCAATTTAATCTACTGAACTTCTTTGGAGAAATTCCTTCTTTTGATTTGCTTGAAAATCCCCGTTCTAATCTGGCATCCGAATTATATTCATCCGACAGGCAACTGCTTGGAAAGTATTTTCGTGAGAACCGAACCACGGTGAACTTTGAAGAAATTTCCCCCAATGTTTTAAAGGCATTGTATGCCACTGAAGATGTCAGATTTTTTAAGCACAGTGGCATTGATTTAAAAGGGCTTCTCGCCATCATTCCATATTTATTAAAAGGGGACTTGAGAGGTTCCAGTACCTTATCTCAGCAAACGGCTAAAAATTTATTTAAAACCCGTTCCGATGAATACGAAGGACTTTTCAGTAATATTCCAGTGTTAAATAAAATCATAATCAAAATAAAAGAATGGATTACTGCCATACGGATTGAACGCTCCTATACCAAAAACGAAATTCTGATGATGTATCTTAACACTGTAGAATTCGGGAGCAATGCATTCGGATTAAAAACCGGAGCATTAACCTTTTTTAATAAAGCATCTGAAGAATTAACGATTGAAGAAGCGGCATTATTGGTTGGAATTTTAAAAGCTCCTACTCTCTATTCCCCTGTTCTTAATCCCGATAAATCATTACGCAGAAGAAATGTCGTATTACATCAGATGTATAAATACAAATACTTAGATAAGAAAACGTATGACTCGCTTGTTAAAATTCCTATTTTATTGGATTATAATGTGGAAAATCAGAATACTGGACTTGCTCCGTATTTTCGTGAAGAAGTCAAAAAAGAACTTCAACGCTGGTGTGCCAGCCACGGATACGATTTGTTTAACAGTGGGTTGAAGATTTACACTACTATAAACTCAAAAATTCAGCAATATGCCGAAGAAGCAGTATCGGAACACATGGCAACTTATCAGAAAATTTTTTATACTCATTGGAAAGGAAGAAAACCATGGATTGATGAAAACTACCGGGAAATAAAAAACTTCGTCGAGGTTGCTTTGAAAAAAACTCCAAGGTACAAGCAATTGTTAAATCAATTTGGAACAAATAAAGATTCCATTAAATTCTATCTGAATAAAAAAATTAAAATGAGAATTTTTTCATGGAATGGTGAACGTGACACTTTTTTCTCTCCACGGGATTCGTTGATTTATTATAAATATTTTTTACGAACCGGTTTTATGGCTATGGATCCTGAAATGGGACATATCAAAGCATGGGTCGGTGGCATCAATCATAAGTATTTTAAATACGACCATGTAAAGCAGGGAAAACGTCAACCCGGATCACTTTTTAAACCATTTGTATATACTGCGGCAATAGATAATGGGTATTCACCGTGTTTTAAAGTGCCCGATGTACCGGTCACAGTAGAACTGGCAGATGGAAAAAGATGGATTCCCAGAAATTCAGATGGTAAATATACCGGTGAGATGTTAACGTTACGCCAAGGTCTTGCCCGTTCAATTAACTCCGTAACAGCATGGGTTATAAAACAATTCGGACCTAACATGGTTATTAACTATGCTCGCAGGATGGGGGTGGAAGGATTTTTAGATCCGACTCCTTCACTTTGTCTCGGAACTTCCGATGTTTCTGTTTATGAAATTGTGAGTGCTTATGGCACTTTTGTAAATCATGGCGTATGGACACAACCCTTGCTGATCACCCGTATTGAAGATAAAAATGGAAATATTTTACAGGAATTTATCCCAAAAACTGTGGAGGCATTTGGAGAAGAAACGGCTTATACCATGCTCTATATGATGAAAGGAGCAACGGAAGAAAAAAACGGAACTGCCATCGCATTGAGGGGGCGATACAAATTCAGAGGAGAAATAGCGGCTAAAACAGGAACTACGCAAAACTATTCTGATGCATGGTTTGTAGGAATTACTCCACATCTGGTGGCTGGCTGTTGGGTGGGCGGTGAAGATAAGTTCATTCACTTCAGATCAATGGCTTATGGTCAGGGCGCCCGTTTAGCCATGCCTATGTGGGCATTATTTATGAAGAAAATTTTAGCGGACACTACCTTAGGAATAAAAGAAGAGGATACATTTACAAAACCGTTAAAACCACTTCCATCCGAGTTTAACTGTCATCGTAAAAATGATGGCGCTGATTCTGTGCTAAATGACAAGAAAAAGTACTATCCCTCGCAGTATAATTATTCGGAGGAAAGGGAGTGAGGGGGGTGGTAAAAATGGTGAATGAGTATATAAAAATTAATCAGGTTTTCTAAAAAATTAATAACATATAACAAAAAATAAATAATGTCAAAGGGGTTGATTACTTAGAAGTTATTTATTTCGTGTTTAGTGTTATATGTTTTTCTTATACCTCGAATTGGTTTGGTTTAATAATTTTTATTTGTCCTTTCAAGCCATGTGAAAAGAAAAATAAAATTATTTTACACAAATTTTCTTATAATCATGAACATAAAAGAAACCGCTCGCCAACTACCGGAAGAGCCGGGTATTTATAAATTTTTTGATAAGAATGATATTCTGCTGTATGTAGGGAAAGCAAAAAATCTTAAAAAAAGAGTATCATCTTATTTTATGAATGAAAAAAATCAGATTGGGAAAATCCGTTACTTGGTTGCACAGATTCAGCGCATTGAATATACCGTTGTTGATTCGGAATACGATGCACTTTTGCTTGAAAACAACCTGATAAAAAAACATCAGCCAAAATACAATTCTGCATTGAAAGATGGCAAAAGCTATCCCTTTTTGTGTGTCACAAATGAGCGTTTTCCAAGAGTATTACCAGTGCGGAAAGTAATAAAAAATGGATCTGCGTATTATGGACCGTATCCGAATATTTCTCTTATGCATACGTTAAATGAATTAATCAAAACATTATTTCCATTGAGAAACTGCACGCTGAATTTAACAGAAAAAAATATAAAAAATAAAAAATTTAAAGTTTGTCTCGAATATCATTTAGGCAATTGTCTGGGACCTTGTGAAGGTTTACAGAGAGAAACTGACTACACTAATTCCATTTCGCAAGTAGAAAATATACTGAAAGGTCATTTGAGTCAAGTAATGGAATATTTAAAATCGTTAATAAAATTGTCTGTAGAAAAGATGGAATTTGAGAAAGCCGAAATACTAAAGAATAAATTAGAGTCATTGAGTAATTACAGAAGTAAGTCAACCGTAGTCAATTCCAACCTGAATAATTTAGATGTTTACTCCATTCAATCGGAAAAAAACATTGCCTTCATTTCCTACTTACGGGTAGTAAGCGGGTGTGTGGTTATCTCCCGTGTGTTTGAGTTTAAGAAAAAGTTGGAAGAGCATGATTCAGAGGTTTTGGAATTAGCGATTGCCAAAATCACAGATGAATATCAGAGCAGACCAGATGAAATCATTTTACCGGTTAAAGTATTTCTTCCTGACAGTCCCATTCCAATTACTATTCCTGCAAAAGGCGATAAGAAAAAACTCCTTCAGCTTGCGTATAGAAACTTATTGTATTATAAGAAAGATTATTTGAATCAAAAACAAACCCTTAAAAATAAATATAAAAAATCGAAAACGCTGGAACGATTGAAAACAGATTTGAATTTGAGCGATATTCCGGAATATATTGAATGTATAGACAATTCAAATTTTCAAGGTGCTTTTCCGGTGGCGGCGTTGGTATGTTTCCGCAAAGGAAAACCAAGTAAGTCAGATTATAGAAAATTCCACATAAAGAGTGTAACGGGCATTGATGATTTCGCAAGCATGAAAGAAATTGTGACACGCAGGTACAAAAGATTGACAAACGAAAATAAACCGTTACCCAATTTATTAATTATTGACGGGGGTAAAGGACAATTGAGTGCAACAGTGGAAGCGTTGAAAGAGATGAACCTTTATGGCAAATTTCAGGTTATCGGTATTGCAAAAAAATTAGAAGAAATTTATTTTCCGGGTGACTCTACTCCTGTTCATATAGATAAAAGAAGTCCTTCCTTAAAGTTAATTCAGCAAATTCGAAACGAAGCGCACAGGTTTGCGATAAGTTTTCACAGGAGAACAAGAAGTAAAAATATAGAAAAAACTATAACGACCAAAGATGATGCTCGTATTCAACCAATTGTTGCTTTACCCAATCTGCCGAGCGAATAGCAACTCTTTCATCTCCACCGTATTTGTCAACCAGACGTTCTGCTTTAGCGTTACTGATCATAATGATAAATGAACTGAATAATCTTAAGTCAAAGGCATCTTTCAATGATAAGTGCATGGCATCGTTTTCGCGATTATACCATTCGGCTTTTTCTTTATCTGCAAAAACAGCCGCTAATTCTTTATAATCGAACGTACAAACCGGTTTATCAATACCCGCCTCATTCTTACTGGCAGGGATAATAAGTGTCAAGGATAAAATATTAAAATACATACGGGAATGTTGCTTGTCAAAAATGATATCTTCCGTTAATTCAAGTTGATCCAGGTCTTTAGGAAAAAACTTTTCGGGACCTGTTGGGGCTTCTGCCGCGGTTGAATCGTCACCCCATGAATCATCTGATAGTTGTTGTGCCAATGTATCTTCAGCGACAGCCATTTGTTTAGACAAAACCGCATCCACTTCTTCCTGAGTTTGAGTAGAAGTTAATGAATCATTCCGGTAAGCAATTAATTGCCCTGAGGTAAATGCCTCAAGCATGACTTTGGTAATCCATCTTTGCTCTGAAAACATGGGCTTGTTTGCTTTTTCGCGCAGGTCCAACCGTCTCAATAATCTTTTCTTATACATCTGGTCAGCTACCCTGATTTCCCGTTGAGAAAAAGCATCAATGGAAAATAAACCAAACGTTACAAAGAAAACGATATTAAATATTTTAAAGTTGTTTTTCATTTTACAGGATGAATAAGTATTGCAAATAAAACGGAGTATGAGAATTTTTATTGTATGGGTATGTTTTTATAAATTAAAGAACCCATGTTTACTTTATCATTTACGTTTCTAAAATTTCTACGGGTTACCCCTTTTATTTCTACAATTAGCCGGTCACCTGAACGTGCCTGGCTTGCAAGCTGGGTTAAATTTGCATTGTCTGATTCAAAGTTAATAGGACCTGCCACAGGTCTTTTACCTCTCGCGAGAGTAATATTATAATCCGATACTTTATATCGTGCATCTTCCGGTAAGAAGTTTTTAAAACTTTCATCAGGAATTGCTTTAATTACCAACGATCTTGGGCAATCTTTTTCTCCTTCTTTTTCATTACAAGGTCTGCTACCTCCACAAAGTACACTGATTGTGGGAAGTGGGATCCCACGTACTTTAAATTCTTCAGTTCCAATGTAATTTCCACTGCTTTTTACATCTAGTTTTACGAGTGCTGAAGTGGGTACAATGGTAACCTCTCCTGTTTTTTGACCGGGAATAGCATCTCCGCCGGTTACTGAGAATGAAGGGGAATACGTGTCGCCAAGTGCGGGAACCTGTACGCTCAATTTATTTCCACAATTCAGATAAAGAGCTGATACAGAAGCCGATTGAATTTGAATAACCGGTTTAACGACTGTATATTTTTGAGTTACTGCGTAAACCGTGTCCCCCCCTTCCTTTTTGGGAATAGAAATGCTCCCTGTCCATGATTTCTCAATTTTTCCGTCTTTATCATAAGTTCCACCCTGAGCCGTAAACTCAATTTGTCCATAACCTTCTGCATCAACGTTTATGGGTGAGCCATTTAATTTCATGGTTGGTTTAATAGAGGAAGAAGATGCGGCAATAAAAAGACGTGCTTTATATTTTGTACCGGCGGCAAGAATGGATTGTTCAGGAGTCACCTGAGCTTTTACCTGGTCAAAAGAAATATCACCGGCGCCAATTAAACTGGCTAATTGAATAAGAACTGTTCCTTCCATATTGAGTACATCGTTTTGCAATTTCGAAAAAATACAAAGAGAAGCGACTATAGGTGCCGCGTTGAAGTTATTGAACACCCAGTCGGCTTTATTACCCCCTTCATCCCTTGAGTCAACAGCCATGGGTTCAAATTTAACTTTTGGGATGTATGTTGACATTTTTTTAGCATATTCATTCAGCTCTTTCTGGAGAGAATATGCTTCACCTTTTTTAGATTCACCCGGTCCCATGATAATGGCAAGGGATTCCATTTCATCTTTTGTATTAACAATTTTACCACCTTCCCTGCCACCGGAAGCTTTAATTGCCTTTTCCTTAATTTCTTCAATTCTTTCGCAAAGTTTTTTTGCGTCACTACGCACCTTATTTGCCATATCTAATACTGCAAATGCCTGTTTTCTTCTGTCTTTATTAACAACTGAAGTGATGACTGCGAGCTGTTTTTCGTTTTGGGTCTTTCTTGCCAAAGCTGACTCTGATAAACTTTTATCAATACTTTCAAATTTGTCCAGTATGTTTGTGCTTACCTGCAAGGCAAGGAGGGCTGTAAGAACGAGATACATCATCCCGATCATTTTTTGCCTAAGAGTTTCTTTTCCGCCTGACATAAATTTTTAAATTAATTATTCAGAATTAAATAGTTAGGATTTGAGACAAATTAATCCTTATGCACGAACATTCATGGCAGTAAGCATATTGCCATAAACTGTATTTAAATTACTCAAATGTTTGTTGAGCGCTGAAATTTGGTTTTTATATTCTTCTGACTGAACGGCTACTTCATTCATATTATTCATTGCAAGCCCCATGGCTCCGGTGAGGTTATTAATTGAGCTTAAATTCCTCACTAACTCGGTCATCTGGTTTTTATACTCACCTGACTGAGTGGCAACTTCACCCATATTATTCATGGCTTCAGCCATATTACCGTAGAATTTGTTGAGCGCTTTGATATGTTGATTGGCGTCTTGTAATTCAATTTCATAGATTGAATTAAGAGAGCTAAGATTTTTAGTTACTTGTTGAACTTGTTCCTGATAACCTTGAGCATCAGCGCCTGCTTTTGAAAGAGATGATACTGCATCTATGGCTTTACCATATGTAAGATTAAGTTCTGAAACTGCTAATGACGCCTGTTTGACTTTTCCTGCATATTCAGAAGTGGCTACCGAGGCATCCGTAATGTTACTTAAGTTCGATACAGAACTACTTAAACTGCTTAATCCTTTTCCTAAATTTTCGACAATGGATGGGTCAATATTTTTCTTAATCAGATCATCAAGTGTCTCAGAACCGGATTTTTCTTCCAGCAATGATGATTCTTCTTCGGTAACTATTTCTCCTTCTTCCTCATCTCTCAGTTCAGGATAAACTCGTGTCCAATCCGGTTCCTTATGAATGGGAAGAAAAGCGCTTATTGAGAAAATAACAGCTTCCGTCGAAAGACCTAAAATAAGCATCAAGGTAGCTCCATTCCAATGGTTAATTTTAAACATTGCCCCAGCAATAACCACTGCGGCTCCCAGCCCGGTGATCATCTGGTTAATTTTGAGGAATTTCATGCTTTGTTGCTTTGCCATGATAATTTAAAGTTAAGTGTTGGAATTATTAAATTTACTAGGGGGTGCAAATATATAATACTCTTGTAATAAATCAAAAAAATAAAAAAATTTCGTTACCGATCAGAAGCTTGTACCGGAAGAACGACCCAAATAGGTTATTACTGTTCTAAAACCTAAATAGGACTTGGTTGTGTCTTCATATTCATACGAGCGTGTTCCAACAGAGAGATAGTATCCGATATCCTTATAAGAACCACCTCTAATTATTTTTCTCGGTTCATCGTCTTTGGCAAACGTTGGGTTCATATCCCACACAACGGGCATTGCCGCATCGTAATAGGCATCGCTGGTCCATTCCGCAACATTACCAGACATATCATATAAACCGAAATCGTTTGGAAAATAGGATGCTACCGGCGAAGTGTATTGGAAACCATCATCATAGTAGTTTCCTCTTCCGGGTTTGAAATTAGCTAAAAGGCAACCTTTGGCATTACGAATATAAGGACCTCCCCATGGATAAGGCGATGATTTGCGACTTCCTCTTGCGGCATATTCCCATTCGGCTTCGGTAGGAAGACGAAACTGAGGCATGGGCCATAATTCATTTTCAGCCCTCCACTGATTCATGTGGTTGGTTCTCCATTTGCAAAAATATTTGCATGCGTGCCAGTCAACACCGGTAACAGGATAATCATCAAAAGCAGGGTGCCAAAAATAATGTTCCATCATAGGATCTCCCAGGTGATAGGCAAAATCCCTTGCCCAAACTGTTGTATCTGGATACAATTGGGTTTTAATATAGTCCTCTCCGAGTGCATCCAACGAATCATTTAACATAACCTGAATAAACTGGCGGTATTCGTCATTGGTGATTTCTGTATCATCCATATAAAAGCCAGCGATAGTTACTTGCTTATTATGATTTATTTGAGTAGCCGGCACGTCCTGGTCACTTTGACCCATATAAAAAGTACCGGAAGGGACTAATACGGTGCCAAAAGGATTTGACATGTACCATCCCCCTCTCTCCTGGGTTCCGACAAGCTCTCCCCCGCTGTCTTTTTTACCGCAATGTGTCAGAATTGGCGCTATGGCAACCACCAGAAACCATAACGATAATTTTTCTTTTGTATTTAACATTTTATAGTGTAGCCATTCCCTTGTTCAGGAATACAGGTGCAAATTTAAAGAGATTAACGGTTACGAATCAGATTTTATTGTTAAACATTTCAACAAATAACACACAAGTGTGGAATAAAATATACAACTTCAACCATTACAAAAACTATACAGTGCATCCATCTTATCCTAACAGGGTTGCAAAGTTATAGAAAAAACATGAAATAAAAAAAACAAAAAAAAATAAGCCCTTATTCAAGACGGAACCGGGGAGTCCGGATGATAATTTTTGCTGGAGGAAGTACAATCTTTTTGGGAATACTATAGGTTAAAAGAAACTCATGTGAACCACTGGAAACAGTGTTTAAATCGTTAAGAATAAAATCGTAAGAATAGCCAAAATGGGCGGCATTGTCTTTTAGAAAATTAAAGCCCACCAACACGCTGGCTGATTCGAGTTGTCTGTAAGCCAATCCGAAATAGAATCTTTTGTTGTATCCTGCCATAGCACTTCCTTCAAATTGTGTGATGGATTTAGTATTTTTTGCAATGAGCGAGGGGGTCAGGTCAATTTCCCGGGTAATGTCAAAATGATACCCTCCTGTTAAATAAAAGTGAAAAGGGACTTCATATTTGGAAGGACTGGCGGCTAAATCGCTGAAATTATATTCATTAGGTATAAGATGCAAGGAAGATAAGCCAACATAATATTTTTTGGCTTTATACCATGCACCTGCCGACAAATCGAATTTCATTTCGCTTTTACCACTTTTTGGTAAAATAGGGTCCACATCATTTGGTTTTAACATCGTCCCATCAAGTGCATTATTCAGTATTCCCAAACTAGGTCCGATACCAAGAATTCCATCCCCTATTTCAAGGTGATATGCATAATCAAGATTAACAGTAAGTTGGTGAAGGGGTCCGGCGTTATCATTGAAAACATGTATTCCTATTCCGCTGTTAATTTTACTTATAGGTGTATGTCCCCAAAAAACCTGGCTTCTGGGAGCGCCTTCTATACCTATCCATTGTAGTCGGACAAGAGTTCCAAATTCAGTTACGGGTTTTTCAGAAATTCCAATGCCGGTTGAACCAGGGTTAAGGAATAAGCCATTGTACATATAATGCGTAAACATTGGGTCTGTTTGCGAAAAAGAATAAAAGGAGACCGATAAAAAGAGAACTAAAAGGGACTTGCGCATTTATATGGTTTGACTAAAATTCCCCAAATATATATAAAAGGTATTATAAAATGCAAATTTTGTGAAAAATTATTGAATTCTGTGTCTAAATCTGGTTTAAGTATGTAGTTAAGAAAGAGTGGCAGGTACTTAAACCTACCTGCGTACGCTATACTCTGTGTCCATTGCCAACTCCTTTGTACTTTTTAATGTAACTTTCAATAGCACCTGCCATAGAGGGTATATTCGGTTGTGGCGCTGAAATATCCAGAGAAAGTCCGGCATCTAAAACCGACTTGGCAGTGGTAGGACCAAAGGCGGCTATCAACGTGTTCTTTTGTTTAAATTCAGGGAAATTTTTCAAAAGCGCCTGAACTCCTGAGGGACTATAAAAAGCGATAACATCATAATTAAGCGGGTCAAACCCGGAGAGATCACTGGCGACAGTTCTATATAGTATAACCTCTTTATAAAATAAGCCGTTGGCAGACAAAAATTGAGGGATCTCATTTTTCCGAATATCAGAGCAAGGATAAAGGTATCTTTCCTTTTTGTATTTTTTGAATAGGTCAACCAGTCCGGTGGCGGAACCAGAACCTGAAAATACCTTTCTTTTGCGTAGAATAATATACTTCTGTAAATAATTTGAGGTTTGTTCGGACACACAAAAATACTTAGTTTCCTGAGGCATTTCGACTCTGGTTTCCTGACAAATCCTAAAAAAATTATCTACGGCATTTTTGCTAGTAAAAATGATAGCCGTAAATTCGAGAAAGTGGATTTTTTGCTGGCGGAATTCCTTAAGTGAGACCCCTTCCACATGAATAAATGACCTGAAATCAAGGTTCACATTATATCTTGATCTCAAATCCTGATAGGGTGAACTGGAATCAATTGGTTCTGGCTGAGTAATAAGAATATTCTTAATTTTAATAGGGCTTCTTTTTTCAAGAGAGTTTGATTTAACTTTAAGCATAATTCAATTTGTATATAACAGAAATCTGGTCAAAATGCAGATTGGAATTATTTCAAGGGTGCAAAGGTAGAAAAATAAATGCAATTTGAGAAATGATTTTTCAGTTGCCAGGTAATGATACACTTTTACAGAGCGGTAAGCGATGTAAATAAAAACTAAAAACATCTCTATTTTTAAGCATATCAGGAAAAATCGTGCGGGGATAGTGGCAAAAAATAAAATTCCTGTAAACAGAAATAAGCTCAGGAAAAAATCCCATTGTACTGTGAGACCAAACATACGGTTCAGGAGACGGGAATGATTAAAAATGTACCCACAAATCCGATAGATAATAAATTTTGCCAAATAGATAAATACAACCATTCCTGCAAAATAAACGGTTTGGGAGAAAGGGTTTGAAGAAAAAAAATTCATGGGGGTCAGATCAGGATAAACGTAATGTAAAATTAATACTACATGCCAGGCAATTGTCAAAACGAAAATAAGTGAAAACAGTATATGATAGGAAGTTAAAAAAAAGCCCGTTGCCTTTTCCAGTTCCCGGCTTCTGTTCTCACTAATCAACTGTTGAAAACTTCTAATGATAAAACCAGGATAACTGATTTGTAGAAACATGATCCCGGAAAGAATAATAATAATTATTAAAAAAAAATAATTTTTAAAATATGGGAATCTAAGGGGGGTTATATCCTCATCATCGGTCTGAGAATCTCTTGTATTTATAAATTGTAAAAAAACTGAATGAAAAGGAAGTTTACCCTCCGGATGCCAGAAGAGAAGCAATAAGGGGGAATGATTATTTTTTTTTACCAAAACATCTTTTCCTATTTCCAGGGAACAATTGCTTATTTTATCAGAGGTCCACATTAATTTATTGTCAATAAACAAGCAAAGTCCTTTTTGGGCTTTAAAGGATAAAATGGATCCCTGAACCTGTGAAAAAGGGAGCCACTGACATAAATACTTGGTCTTCTGGTTACCATGGTAAGGCACTAACTCGCCGGTTTCGGGAGATTGAAATAACCAATCATTCGAAATATCGCGCTGGTCTATGTCGCGACTCAGCGAAATTTCCGAAGAGACCAAAAAGGCGAGGATATATAGATATCTGAAAATAGTTGGTGGAATTAGAGGTTGTTGGATATTGGATGTTGGATAAACTACAACCATTTAAATTTTCAATTCTTTTAATTTTTTAAAACGGAGTAGAAGCACCAGCAAGTATAAAATAACATGACTAATTATAAGAAATAAAAGCAAGGTTAAATTTCCCTGTTCAGAAAGATAAAATGCTCCGGCAATAACAAAAAGATTAAAAAAACTTAATAAAAAGGTAGTAAAAAAATGAGTAAACCCGGCATCTAATAAGCGGTGATACACATGATCCCGGTTGGGAAGAAAAGGGGAGAGTCCGTAATAAATTCTTAAAGAAAAAACCCTAATCGTATCAATTAATGGGAGACAAAGAACAGATACAGCGACCATGGGGTTTGTTCCTAAATGTTTTAGTTCTATAAATTCAATAGCTAATACAGACAGAAGAAAACCGCACAATAATGATCCGGTATCCCCCATAAAAATTTTTGCATTCACTATATTAAATCGTAAAAAAGCAAGAACACTTCCGGTGAGCGAGAATGCGACAATGGATAGGTACGGTTTATTATGGAATAAAAAAACCAATCCAAAGGTCACTGAAAATAGAAATATAAGCGTACCGGCTAATCCATCAATTCCATCAATCAGATTTATAGCATTTGTAATTCCGATAATGGTTACAAAAGTTAAAATGTAACTTAATCCTGGGTTTAATGAATCCAACTCATAAATCCCCAAGAACCCCTGAAAACTGGTAATCCTTATGTTTCCCATAAACATGACGATACCGGCGGCAAGTAGTTGGCCGAGAAATTTTTTCAATGCAGAAATAGGAATCAAATCATCCTTCAGTCCGATAAAAAAAATGATGACACATCCTGCAATAATCTGCTGAATTCCCTGTCCTAAATTCCCAAGTAGAAAAAGCGAAACCATGAACCCGACAAAAATGGCAAGACCACCCAACCTGGGGATCGGATCAACATGGACTTTATAGGGATTTGGAATATCGAATAATTTTTTTTCAAGGGCAATAGTTATCAAAGGCGGAATCGCATAAAGTGAAACTGCAAAGGAGATTAAAAGCGCCAGAGAGCATTTTAAAATATATATGTCCATGATTAGTGTTTTATCAATAATATTTCAACTAATAATATTAAAGATATTTTAATTTTTCATTATTATTAAAAACACATAACACATAACAAAAAATGAATAATGTTTAAGTTTTTAGAAGTACCCATATTCTATTATTTTCCATTATTTAATAGTATCATTATATGTTATGTGTTATTCATTAATTCCCCTTTTTCTAATCATCATTATTCCAAAATTTTTAACCGCGCATACCCGAGCAAAAGCGTTTTCTCACCAATATTTTCAAACAGAATAGTGGCTTTTCGATCGCCTGAAGCAGTTGACATCTTAATTACTTTGCCAATACCAAACCGGGCATGCTCAACCCGCATTCCGGTGTCCAATCCTGTAGTGTCACTGGGTGTAAAATTCACGGAAGGAGCCATGGATACTTTTCTAATTGACGGATTTTTGGAAATGGGACTTAAATTACTTGAAATTCCTGAGAATGACTTGTTGACTGTCTTTAAACCATTTCCATTCAAAAAATTATTTTTAGTACGTGATTTGGATTTGAAATATGGCTCAAAATTACCGGATGAATGGGACGATAAATTAAAATTATTATTAGCATGGAAGGAACGACTCCTTGCGGTTACCTGCTCAAAGTATTTTGAATCAATTTCATTCAGAAAACGGCTGGGTTGCGCTTGGGTCAGTTGTCCCCATTTATAGCGGGATTTTGCATACGACAAAAACAATTTTACTTTAGCACGAGTGACGGCGACATAAAATAATCTTCTTTCTTCTTCCAGGTTGTTATTTTCACCGAGAGCCATAGAAGAAGGAAATAAATTCTCCTCTAAGCCGGTTATATAAACAAACGGAAATTCAAGCCCTTTAGCTGAATGGATGGTCATCAAACTGAGGGTGTCGTTGCCAGCTTCTTCTTTATCGGCGTCTGTATAAAGCGCCACTTGCTGGAGGTAGGATACTAATGATTTATCTTCATTATTTTCATCATCCACAAATTCTTTAATGCCATTCAGTAATTCCTGAAGGTTTTCATAACGCGATACACCCTCGAGTGTTTTATCCTCTCTTAATTCCTGCATGATTCCGGAAGTTTTTGCTACATGTTCAGAAATCGAATAAGCATCTTTCTCAAGTAACAAATTCTGATACGATTTTATTTTCTTTTCAAACTCGGGGAGTGTTTTTGGCAAGGTTCCAATTTCACTTGTTTGATTGTTTATTTCCATAGATTCCCAAAGAGAAATCTGACGTTTTTGTGCAAATTCCTGCAATTTAGATATCGTGCTTTCTCCAATGCCCCTTCTCGGATAATTAATGATCCTGCGTAGCGCTTCTTCATCTTTGGAATTCACAGTCAAGCGTAAATACGCCAGCAAGTCCTTAATTTCCCGTCTTTGATAAAAAGACAAACCGCCATAAATGCGATACGGTAAGTTTAATCTTCTGAGGGATTCTTCCAGCACCCGGGATTGCGCATTCGTGCGATACAATATGGCAAAATCTGCATTATTGAGTTTTTGATTCATCTTATTGTCAAAAATACTGTTTGCCACATTCCATCCTTCTTCGTTATCACTGACTGCTTTCAGCAGGGTTATGCCGGCTCCGGTATCATTTTCGGTCCATATTTTTTTATCTAACCGTTTCCGGTTATTCAGGATGATATTGTTTGATGCTTCGACAATCGTTTTTGTGGATCTGTAATTTTGTTCCAGACGAAAAACATGGGCATTGGGGTAGTCCTTTTTAAAATTTAAAATATTGCTGATATCCGCGCCACGGAATCCATAAATACTTTGCGAGTCATCTCCTACAACGCAAATATTCTGAAATTTTGCGGCTAATTTTTTCAACACCATGTATTGGGCAAAATTTGTGTCCTGGTATTCATCCACTAAAATATAACGGAATCTGTTTTGATATTTTTCAAGCACTTCATTAAAGTCCCGCAGTAAATAATACATTTTTAATAAAAGGTCATCGAAATCCATTGCCATGGCTTGGAAACAGCGATTCTGATAGATTGAATAAATTTTACCAGTTAAGGGTCGTCTTGCTATAGAATCTTCCGTTGAATACTGGGAATTGTTGAGATATTCAGCGCTGTCTATCAGACGGTTTTTGGAAAGAGAGATAATTTTATGAATCAGATTGTGTGGATAAGCTTTTTCATCAAGCATTAATTCTTTAATAATGTTTCTCAGGAGACATTTGGAATCCTCTGTATCATAAATCGTAAAATTTGATTGATACCCAAGATAATGCCCATCTATTCTCAGCATTTTACCAAACAAACGGTGAAAAGTGCCCATCCACAAATCTTCGGATTGAGGTCCGATTAACTCCCCGATGCGTTTTTTCATTTCCTTGGATGCTTTGTTGGTAAAAGTCAGCGCAAGAATGTGGTAGGGTTTTACTCCTTTAGAAAGTAACCAGGCAATTCTGTAGGTGAGGACGCGGGTTTTTCCTGAACCGGCGCCGGCTATAATAATAGAGGGTCCCTCGAGTTCCGTCACTGCTTTTTGCTGTTCAGGATTTAGCTGAGATAAAAAATCCATAGATTTGGCGTGAAAAACTGCAAAGTAAAATAAAAAATCATCCATAATGAAACACTATTTATCCACATTGTATTTTTTTGGGTTTTTATTAATGGCTTATTTGGTTTACCAGCCAGCCAGCAACGGAAATTTCTTTATGGATGATTTTGACCATTTTACCAATGAGTGTCTTACGTTCACTGATTTTTTTACAGGTACTTGCCGAAGGTGGTATCAACCCCTCGCCTATTCTCTTGTCAAACTGGATATATTATACGATAATAATCCACCCTATTTTTCTCATTTCACAGCCATAATTCTGCATGGATTTTATAGCTGGATGATTTTTTTTATACTTAAAAAATTTATGCAAGTCCATGCCGCGATTTTGGGAGCCATGTTTTTTCTTTTTCACTCCGTAACCGTTACGCCTGTTTCGTGGGTTGGTGAAATACATCAAAGCATGGTTTCTGTTTTTGTGCTTTTGACCGGATGGTTTTGCTATTTATATAATCATTCGTCTCAACAATTCCTAAGATATTATTTGCTATGCTTTTTGTTTTTTGCTCTTTCTATATTCTGTAAAGAATCGGGTGTAAATGCCTTTGGTATTATGTTAATTGTCACTTTCTATTTTCAATTCAGAAGACGGGAGACGGAATGCCGAAGTAATCAACATACAAAACGATGGCTTTTACTTATTCCCTTTTTCCTGATAACAGTTGGTTATTCGTACATCCGTCTATTTTGCATGGAGAACATTCAGTTTTTTGGAGAACAGGATTACCGTATGATGTTTGGGTTAAATGTTATTGAAAATCTCGGAAGGTATCTTCTTGTAATTTGTTCTCCTTTTTCATCAGTGCATTTATTTCAATTAGGATTGGCTGAAGATTATATTTTTTTATCATTATTGCTTGTGATTTTTACAATCCCGTTTATTTTCGGCTTTCTGTTTTTCATTAAGAATAATATCCGAACCGGAGTTTTTTTTATATTACTTTTTTTAGCATCTACACTCCCTTATATTCTCCTTCGTAAAGCCAGCGAGGGATATGTTTATCAACCGTTGGGAATATTTTCTATTTTTATGGGATTTGTAGTAAATGAATTATTTAATTTAAATAAGCGGTATAAATTTGCCACTTATCTGTTTATGGGTATTTTTATCATAATAAGTTTTATATCTGTTCGAAACAAAATTGAGTTGCTTTTACGAAACGGAAAATCGGCTGAAAAAATAATTTCAGAAGTTCTTACTTACAAAAAAGAAATAGATAAAGCCGACTCACTGATTATGTTTGATGGAGAAAAGGAAGCGGTCACTTATTCCATTTATTTGCAGGAAGGATTTCAATTGATTTTTAATGCTCCTGATATTAAAAACATCCTGAACGTCCGTTTAAAAAGAGATAATCTGATGGCAAGGGTTGTTCCGCTTCATCGTGTGCCTGAAATCAAAATTACCGAAAATGTGGTGGCACTGATTTATGAAAGAGGAAGGGTGAGAAGAGTGCTACAAGGAATAAAAAATTAAAAATGTAAAAGTTAAAATGGTTAAATGGTTTAAATGGTTAAAATAGTGAATGACCTTCAAGGTTTAATAATGATTTGAGGCGCAGGAAAACCTTGAAGGTTTGGATAATAAAAAAATAGAAAATAGAAAAAATGAAAATCATTATTATCAGTGCTTTTGATCCTTTGCCATGGGATGATGCCCAGTTGATTCGTTATGGATATCTTGCGGCAACTTTGGTGGAGCGGGGACACACTGTTTCTTATATTTCATCATCCTTTTTTCATCTGAATAAATGTCAAAGGGAATTTCCCGTGAAACTTGTAAAGCCATTTTCCGAAATTAAGTGGCATCTTATTTCAACATCGTCCTATAAAAAAAATGTATCGTTAGGGCGCATCCTGAATCACGTCCAATTTGCATTCCGGTTAAAAAAATTATTGAAAAAGTTGATTTCTGCAGAAAAACCTGATTTAATAGTTTGTGCTTTTCCGCCCGTGCTTTCCTCCTATTTCATCGTTAAAATTGGCAAAAAATATAACGTACCGGTGGTTCTGGATATTCAAGATCTTTGGCCTGAGTCCATGGAACGGTTTGTAAAATCCCAGATTCTCAAATTTCCACTCCGGTTTCATGGGGCTTTGAGGAATTTTTCAATAAAGAACGCAAATGCCATATGTAGTGTATCGTCGTATTACTTGAATTTTCTAAAAAAACAAATCGGTAATAAAAAGAACTCGCATTTTCCAATAGGAATAAATTCGGGATTATTTTATTCCATGTATGAGCAAAACTGGAAAAAAGATTTTTTTCATCCGGATAAAAAATATTTTGTATATCTTGGGAGTTCAACTCATAACCGGGAATTGCAAGTCCTCTTTAATGCAATGAAAAAGTTTCCTGCATATCATCTGCTATTGGTTGGAAAAGGGCATAAAAATCAAAAAGATTTTAACAGAAGCCATAAAAATTTACCACCCAATGTTTGTGTCACAGGGGGATTGCCTTTTCATGATTTAGTGAATTTACTTTTTCGTTCTCACGCTGGATTTGCATTGGCAGATTCTGAGTCATTTACTTCTTTTCCTTCCAAAATATTTTATTATATGTCGGCAAACCTCCCGTATATAACTAATATTCAGAATGAAGAGTTTCTAGAGTTTGCAAAAAATGAAGAGGCAGTTAAGTATTACCCTTCCGGAAAAATTAGCAAGCTGGCTGAAAGAATTGAGGAATTGGAAATGTTGGACAGGAAGGATTCACTGTATCATGGAGAAAATTTTTCGGCTGAGAAAGTGTATAATGAGTATGCAGGGTGGTTGGAAGGGATTTAGGGGACGCAGTGGATTAATCTGAAATTGATTCGTAAAGCTCTTTTACTAATTGTTCTGTGTATTAGTACTCCGCGTTTAAAAATTTTATAAACTCCGATGGCTTCAGTTAGAAAATCTTTTCAATTTCCCTGACCAAAAAAGAACGGGAATAAAAAGAAAATTGTGATAAGAAACATAAGGAACAGGAACAGAAAAAAAAATAGATTTGTTCTTGATTTAAACATGCTTGTTCCTTTTTCATGAGGTTTTGATTCATCTCTTGCTGTTTCCAATATTTCCTCCTTATTCATTTCTTCGGGGAAGAAATCCGCCAGTTCTTCTGAAATTTCTTCTTCCTTCCAGAGAAATTTACCTTCCGAAATTAGGTCGTCTATTTTTGCCATAGCGCGGTCAGCATCGTAATGGTAGCCCTCTTTGCTTTTCCATGCACCGGTTATAATTTTTATACAGCGGTAAAAACGGTCGTAAGGTGGGGTTTCGGAATTTGGCATATCCTTAGGGCTTGTTAAGAAATAATCTTTACATTTTGACTTGTTCTTTTGCCATTTTTCTATGTTACAAATTTTGCTTATAGTCACCTACTATTAGCTACAATTTGCGCCTTGAAAAATGACAAAATATCTTCGTCAATTCTGTAAACCTTATTTCTTAACAAGCCCATATAAATCTAAAATTTTTGCTTCACTTTTTCATGGTCTGCCAGAAATTGCGCAAGACCTTTATCAGTCAGCGGATGTTGCAGAAGTCCCATCAACGCTTTGAAGGGTGCTGTAATTACATCGGATCCGGCTTCAGCACATTGAATTATATGAGGAACATGACGGATAGAAGCGGCTAAGACCCATGTTTTATAGTTGTAATTCCGGTAGATTTGTACGATTTGTTTGATTAAGTCAGCCCCATTATGTCCGGCATCGTCCAAACGTCCGATAAACGGAGAAACAAGATATGCACCAGCTTTGGCGGCGAGTAGCGCTTGTCCGGCAGTAAATACTAACGTGCAGTTAACCCTGATTCCTTTCTCCGTCAAATATTTTGTTGCCTTGATTCCTTCTTTGATTAATGGAACTTTAACCACTATTTTTTTATCAAGAGCGGCAAGTTTTAATCCTTCCTCTATCATTCCTTTGAAGTCCACAGATATTACTTCTGCGCTCACATTATCATCAACCACCTGGCAGATTTTTTTATAGTGATCAATAATATTTTGTTCACCTGTAATTCCTTCTTTAGCCATCAACGATGGATTAGTAGTCACTCCATCAAGAACTCCAAGATCCTGGGCTTCTTTTATTTCAGTAAGATTGGCGGTGTCAATAAAGAATTTCATGTTACTGGTTATTAGTCAATGGGTATTGGATGTTGGATGTTGGATGTTGGATGTTGGATGTTGGATAATGGATGTTAGATATTGGATATTGGATATTGGATGTTGGATGTTGGATGTTGGATGTTGTCAATAAAAAAAGGTAAACCAATATCGCACCGCTCAACCATCTACCTTTGCTTCCTTCCGGACCTGGAGGAGTTTGACAGGAGCTGGTCGTATCGGCTTACCCGGGCACGAAATTAATAATTTTTTTTTACTTTCACTACGATAGCTACGAATTTTCACAGTTTGTTCATAATTCAAAAATTTCATGTATGTTTGCCTTTTATTTCTATTCAATTAAATATTTTACTTTTTAGCACCTAATTTGTAAATCGTATATAAAAATTCCACCCCCTGCCCCCGCCAGCGGGGGACATGACGCTCCCGAAATTGTCAGAAAAATCATAGAACTTCCAAATTCAATCGTAATTCAAAAATCGTAATTCGTAATTCCTCATGTCCTCTACCGGTAATTTAAACTTACATCCTTCAACGACCTCAGAACTCACGTCCTCAGCGTATAAAATTTATTTCCAGAATTTTTTTCGATTTTTTTTCCCCTCTTTACTGATATATTTTATCACATTCCTTGCTTTCGGTTTATATCTCATTGATAAAGTAAAAGAATTTTTACTTACCTGCTCCTTTTCATTTTCTACCAAAGCATCTGAACAGGCGTTCGGAATTGTTTCTCAAAATATTTTGCCCATATTAAAAATTTATTCACTATTTCTCGTCTTTGTTTTTTTGGTATTTGTGGAAAAAATCTTTATTTCTTCCTTTTATGTCCGTTTCATCGAAAACAAAGGAATTGGAAGAGAAGAAACCTTGTGGGAAAATCTTAAATTCACATTTCAACACCCGTTTATTTATGCTGTAATTGCGGCTGTCATTGTACAGGGGGTAATACAACTGGGTGCTATGATAGGACTTATCGCTTTACTCTTAGGCGCCTTTATCATTGGAATATGGCTTACCATCTCCCTATTATTTGTATTACCCGTAGTTGTCATTGAGAGAAGAGGTCCTATAAAAGCACTTAAAAGAAGTTTCAATCTCGTGAGTAATTATTTCTGGAATACGTTGCTCAACGGAATTGTCATGACACTGGCGCTCGGAATCCCCATTGTAATCATTCAAACGCTCATAAGCATTCCACTTTTCTTAGATGCCCTGAACCTGAATGGTCTAATGGAATTAATTAATATGGATTCTCCCACCACCCAACAAGTATTGGATTTTTGCATGGATATCTTTAAAAGAATTGAACACCGGTATTGGCTTTATGCTTTAATCATGTCAACCGCTTACACCCTTGCTACTCCGCTTGAACCCATTGTTTCTACCTTATTATATTATAATGTAAAATCGAGAAAGATACTTAGCGAAACGCTAAACACTAATGTCAGTCAAACGGAAAATTAAATTATCTTTTATCTTTTTTTTAGTGGCACTAGTGGGTTGGATAAGTTTAAATTTTAACTTGGTTCGGTATCTGGTGTCACAGGGTGCCCATCAACTACAAATCATTTACCTTTCAAAACCGGTCATTGAAATAATGAATGATACTGCTGTATCCGAAGGTTTGAAATTAAAATTACGTTTTATTGACTCTGTACGGATATTTGCCAGGCATGAGTTAGGGTTGAGTGACACTAAAAATTACACTACTTTTTATGACCAGAAAGGAAAGCCGGTGTTGTGGAATTTGTATGCCTGCAAGCCGTATTCGTTTGAAGAAAAAATCTGGAACTTTCCCCTGATTGGTTCCTTTCCTTATAAAGGATTTTTTGACTATGATTTACTTGAAAAAGAAAAAAAGGAATTAGAAAAAGATGGGTATGAAACCTGGATATCAGAGGTGGCGGGTTGGTCAACCCTGGGATGGTTTAAGGATCCCATTTTATCATCCATGCTGGAAGACAGCGAAGGCGAAATAGCAAATACAATTATTCATGAATTAACGCATGCCACTCTATTTATTCCCGACTCAACAGAGAAAAATGAAAATATGGCAACCTTCGTGGGCGATAAAGGAGCTGAAATGTTTCTTTCAAAGAAATATGGCTCTCAATCGCTTCAGTTATTGAATTATAAGGACGAGAAAAGTGACAGAAAAAAATATGTAGAACATTTGTTGAGAGGTTGCCGTTTGTTAGATAGCTTGTATAGTTCATCTTTTCAATATAATCTACCGGTCTCTTTGATTTTAGTACGCAAAGATTCTATGATAAATGAAATTAAAGAAACGATGGATACTATTTCCTTCCGGAAAATAAAATTTGCGCATTTTAAAAAGAAAAAAATCAATAATGCATTTTTTATGATTTACAAAAATTATCATAGCAAGCAAAGCGGGTTGGAGGAGGTGCTGGAGAGGGTGTTTGGTGGGGATTTGAGGAGGATGATAGATTTTTCGGTTGGTAGAAAGTGAGGGGGAAGACGAGTATTAAATAGTTTGTAACAACTCAGCAAAAAAATAGTTTTCACGCAAAGTCGCTAAGAGCGCAAAGAAAAAAATCACAAATAAAGAGAAAATATAGCGGTTGTTTTATTTAAAAATAAATTGTTTTTTATTATTTCTTTTATTACTTTCGTTGTTTATTAATTTAACTTAATCTAAAAAGCAATGTGATATATAGAGCCGATTTTGATGCTGTGAATAAACCGGAAACCTGGCGTGATATTGCAACCAATAAAGGGTTTAAATGCCATTTTGAGTGGTTTTCAAAATAAATTTAAATAATATGAAAAAAAAACTCATTTTAACATTACTGTTCTTCCTATTGAAAAATACAGCATTTTCCACTAACTTTAAATCAGAAAAAGATAGCTTAAATAAATTGAATTGGAAGAAGAAAATTATTTCGCCCGAGTGCTTTTTAAATCTTGGAATTAGCAACGAAAGAAAATGGAATGATGTTGTTCCCGTATGGGGTTTTGATATATTTTTTAAAGATTCAAGATTGGGTTTAAAGTACATTAATGAAATAGGAATTGACTCAAGAGCATCTTTTAAAAATTATTATGAATCAGTTCTTTTAGAATATTTTACCCAGTTTTTTTTAATCAACTATAAACTTTCAAAAGTTAACCCAAACCCTTTTATATTAAGCGTTGGCTTTTCCAAGGAAAAAGATTTCACAGAGTGGATAGAAATAAAATATTACGTTTTATCTATTAACTACTGGGAAACAGGGTATATAAGACCTATTTATTATGATTACATCATTATATTTTCCAAACAAGTCAAATTTATTAATATAGGTCTAAAAATTCCATTTCCGTTTTCACTTATTCATCATCCCATTGATAATTTCGGAGTTAGGCACTATATTATTCCATCCATAGATGTGCATTTTAAAATAAAGACGTATTCGGCTGATTGACAAATTAATGGTTTAATTTTACCTAACTAACTCAGGTTTTAGAAAAAGAAACATATAACATTAAACAAGAAATGAATAATTACTAATGCATCCTACCCCTCAAACCTCCCCGCCACTACCAATTCCTTCCCTCTCCCGGAGTAATTATAAAACCCACAACCTGTTTTTACACCTAAATGCCCGGCGTTAACCATATTTACGAGCAAGGGGCATGGAGCGTATTTCTGATTTCCTAAACCATCATAAAGCACATTCAATATAGCAATGCAAACATCTAATCCGATAAAATCTGCCAATTGTAAAGGTCCCATCGGGTGTGCCATTCCTAATTTCATTACGGTATCAATTTCCTGTACTCCGGCAACTCCTTCAAATAATGCCTGAATGGCTTCGTTGAGCATGGGTAAAAGGATACGATTGCTGATAAACCCGGGGTAATCATTCACTTCAACAGGAATTTTTCCGAGCTGTTTTGATAATTCCATAACTGTTTTGGTTGTCACAGTAGAAGTGGAATATCCTTTGATAATTTCTACTAATTTCATCACCGGTACCGGGTTCATAAAATGCATACCTATTACTTTTTCCGGTCGTTTGGTTGCCGCTCCTATTCGGGTGATAGAGATGGAAGAAGTGTTAGAGGCAAGAATGGTATGCTCCAAACATTTTTCATCGAGTAGTTTGAAAAGTTTCAGTTTCAACTCAGGATTTTCGTTAATTGCTTCAATAACTAAATCGGGTTGGTGGAGACCTTTTTCTATTTCATTATTCCAGGAAATGTTTTTGAGAGTATTTTCCTTCTGTTCGGATGTAATGATATTTTTTAAAACCTGTCTTTCCAGATTTTTAAGAATGTTAGCTTTTGCTTTTTCAATGGCACCGGGGAATGTGTCAATCAGAGATACATTAAAATTATTGAGTGCAAAAACATGCGCAATGCCATTTCCCATGGTACCTGCGCCGATAATGGTGATGTTTTTCATGAATTTAATAAATAAACCCCAAATATAAACCATAAATTATTCCCGATTTATGTTTTATTTCATACTTTTGGCTGAAATTTAACTTGCTATGAACAAGGTTTATAAAAACGCTGAAGAAGCCATTTACGACATCCCCGATGGTGCCACTCTCATGCTTGGTGGGTTCGGCTTATGTGGTATACCGGAAAATTGTATTTCTGCATTGCTTAAAAAAGGCGTGAAAAATCTTACCTGCATTTCAAACAATGCCGGTGTGAATGATTTCGGGATCGGAAAATTACTGCATACCCGTCAGGTAAAGAAAATGATTTCTACTTATGTAGGAGAAAATCCTGAATTTGAAAGACAGTTGTTACAGAGTGAATTGGAAGTGGACCTGATACCACAAGGCACCTTAGCAGAACGGCTCAGAGCCGGTGGAGCCGGAATTCCTGCATTCTTTACTCCGGCTGGCTATGGTTCTGAAATTGAAAATGGTAAAGAAACAAGGGAATTTGATGGCAAAATGTATCTGCTAGAAAGCTGGTTGAAAGCCGATTTCGCTCTTGTAAAAGCATGGAAAGGCGATATATTTGGAAACCTGATTTATAAAGGCACTGCCCGTAATTTTAATCCCATGATGGCAACAGCGGCAAAAATTACAATTGCCGAAGTAGAAGAATTAGTTGAACCCGGTGAATTGGACCCAAACCATATTCATACCCCGGGTGTTTTTGTAAAACGGATTTTTCATGGTGTAAATTATGAAAAACGTATTGAGCAGAGAACGGTGAGGAAGAGGTTGGGCTGATGTTGGATGTTAACTTAATTACTACTGTATGACAACTCTCATTTCAGATGCCTGGGAAAACCGGCAATTATTAAAACAGAAAAAATACGTTACGGCTATTTTAGATTTAATTAGTCAACTGGACAAAGGAAATATCCGTTCCGCTGAATTTATAAATAGGGAATGGGTGGCGAATGAATGGGTGAAAAAGGGTATCCTCCTTTATTTTCTCACCCAAAAAATGAAAACCTACGAAATAGGTCCTATGGAATTTCACGATAAAATCAAATTAAAAAAAGGATTTAAAAAACTTGGTATCAGAGTAGTTCCTCATGCCATTGCACGTTACGGTTCTTTTATAAATAAAGGGGTTATTTTAATGCCCTCATATACAAATATTGGTGCATACATAGATGAAGGAACTTTGGTAGATACCTGGGCAACAGTTGGCTCCTGTGCTCAAATTGGAAAAAATGTACACATAAGTGGTGGCGTTGGAATCGGAGGAGTACTGGAACCGGTTCAGGCAAGACCTGTAATAATTGAAGATAATGTTTTTCTGGGTTCAAGAAGTATAATTGTAGAAGGAGTGGTAGTTAAAAAAGAAGCCGTGCTTGGTGCCAATGTGGTGTTGACTTCAAGTACAAAAATAATGGATGTTACAGGTTCGCAACCCATCGAATACAAAGGGCTTGTTCCGGAGCGTTCCGTAGTTATTCCCGGTTCCTATTTAAAGAAATTTCCCGCAGGTGAATTTGGGGTGTCTTGCGCGTTGATAATTGGGAAAAGAAAAGAAAGTACAGATAAGAAAACAACATTGAACGCTGTATTGAGGGAATATTCAATTATTTAAAAGGGAGCCAAACAATTTTTTTTTTTTGTGAATTAAAATAAGTACCTTCGCTTAATTTTAACCATAAAATTCATGCTTGAATTCAGTGCAAAAGACATTGCTTCTCTGATAGGGGGCGAAATTCACGGAAATCATTCTGCTAAAATTAACACGTTATCTTCCATTGAAGAAGGGAAAGAAGGTTCTTTGTGTTTTTACAATAATAACAAGTATGAAAAATACCTATTAAGTACAACCGCAACGGTTATCATCATCAACAGGGGTTTAAATTTTCCTGCCGCCATTAAATCCACGCTCATTTTTGTGAACGATGCCCATGCCGCATTTATAACCTTGCTCAATTTTTATAAAAAACTGCAACAAAATTATGCAGGTATTGAAAACCCAAGTTTTATCTCTCCCGATGTTTCTTATGGTAAAGATTTTTATCTGGGAGCTTTTTCTTATCTGGGAAAAGGAGTAAAAGCCGGGTATAATGTGAAGATTTATCCTAATAGTTATATAGGTGAAAATGTAACTATCGGTGATCATTCCATCATTTATCCTGGTGTAAAAATTTACAGGGATATTATTATTGGAAAGCACTGCATCATTCATGCGGGGGCTGTAATAGGAGCCGATGGATTCGGATATAAAATTAATGACGATAAGTCATGTCAGAAGATTCCTCATGTCGGAAAAGTTATCATTGAAGATGATTGTGAAATTGGCGCAAATGCCACCATTGACCGCGCTACTGTCGGGAACACACTTATTAAAAAAGGGGTTAAAATTGATAACCTCGTACAAATAGCCCATAATGTACAGATAGGCGAATATACACGTCTTTCTGCTCAATCGGGGATAGCTGGAAGCACTCAGGTAGGAAGCTATTGCGTATTTGGAGGACAAGCCGCTGTTGCCGACCATCTCATCATTGCCACAGGTACCAAGTTGGGAGCTCAAACAGGAGTGAATAAATCTATTACCGATGAAAATACATTTGTGAACGGAAGTCCTGCTATGGGCTACCGTGATAGCTTGAGAAGTTTAAAACATTTTCAGGATCTACCGAATATTGTAAAACGACTTGCGGCTATAGAAAAAGAAATTTTTAACTCTGATGTGTTGAAAACGTAAGAGCGTTTTTGCATTTTATCCTTTACTTATGATTCTCCTTTTTCTTTTTTTGATATCATTTTCCTCCGGGTCTTATGCACAAAATACATTTCTGAAAACATACGGAGGTACCCGTTTTGAAACCGCTTATGATGTAATCCCTGTGAACGATAAAGGATTCATGATGGCAGGATCCACCACCAGTTTCGGTAAAGGAAAAAAGGATTTATATCTGTTGAGAACTGATAGTTCGGGCAAAGAAATCTGGTCCTCCTTTTTTGGTGACACTGGAAACGACGAAGGATATTCCATCGAATCCTGTTCAAATTTTCCCTTGGGTGGTTTTGTAGTACTTGGAACTTCCGAACGTTTTAATCCCGATACCAAAAAAGATTTTTTTCTGATTCGTTTCGATGAAAACAACAAGTATTTATGGAGCCGTTATTTTGGAGGTACGCTTGATGATGAAGGAAGAAAAGTCAAAAGAAGTTCAGAGGGAGGTTTTGTGTTGTTTGGAGAAACAAAAAGTTTTGAAAACACTTCCAGGTATTTTTATCTTATTAAAACCGACTCAACGGGTATAGAAGAATGGTCTCATGTGTACGGAACATTTTACGACGACTTCGCTGTCTCAATGGATGTCTGTTCTGACAGAGGATACATTTTATTTGGTCACAGCAAATTAGGAGATGGCACTACCGAACTTCTATTGATTAAATGCAATGATAAAGGAGAAGAACTATGGCGCAAATACATTGGAGGAACAAAAAGTGAAAAAGCGGGAAAAGTTCTGGAAACAAAGGATCGTGGATTTTATTTGCTAGGTACTACCAATAGTTTTGACTCAATCACCGATGATATTATGCTGATTAAGACAGATAGTATTGGAAATATACTATGGAAAAAGTTCATTGATACAAAAGGAACCGATGTGGGGATTGACATGATTCAATTAACAGATGGTTCACTCACTTTATTATGTTCTTCAGATAGTGTCGGAAATTATGACATGGAAGATTTTTATCTTATTCACACGGATTCACTTGGAAATATAGAATGGACAAATCGTTGGGGTAGTTACAACGAGGACTACCCACATGCGCTTGCCAACTGCGGTGACAGTGGGGTAGCGTTGGTTGGTGAAACATACGGATTTAATCAGAATCAGGGAGCCATTTTACTTGTCAAACACAATAAGGGTGGTGACACAACGGCATTTCCGGTAAAAATTTTTCAAAGCACTTCTGTAAATGATTTTCCTTTACCGGATGATGAAATAAATTTTTTCCCAACCCCCAGTGGGAAATACTTAAATCTAACTATTAATAATAAAATTCAGGAGCCAATTAAAATTAATATACTGGATTTAGCAGGAAGAACTCTCTTTTCTCAAAATGTGGTCAAAGATAAGATGATTGATATAGGGTTTCTTAGGAGGGGGATTTATTTAATAAGGATAAATATTAAAGAAATGGTTTTCTACAGGAAGTTTTTAAAGATTTGAAATATCATCTACTTCCCCCCCTTCTCCCCTGTCTTACTCCCCTTCGTTCCCCCTTTTTCCTCCTTTTTATCAACAGTTGGCGGAGTTATTCCCATCTCCCGTAGAATTAAATCAGAGACGTTATCTTCTTTTGGTCCATGCAGAAGAATTGGGGTAGAACCAAATCCTGCATCTGAATTGAAAACATAAGTGATATCATTTTTCTGGGCAACCGCATCAATGGCTTTTTGAATTTTATCGAGCAATGGTTCCAGCGATTCCTGCTGTTTTTTTGCAAGTGATTCTTCTGCATCTTTCTGAAACATCTGAATCTCTTGCTGAAGATTCATTAACTCTCTTTCCTTTGATGATTTAATAACATCGGTCATCATCTCCGCACCTTTCTGATACGCCTCCAGCTTTTCCTGATATTCCTTTAATTTCTCTTTTGCTTGATTTTCCAATTGGGTTTTATATACCTTAATGTCTGATTCAATTTTTTTGCTTTCTGGCATTAAACTGAGAATATAATCCACGTTGGTATATCCGATTTTCAATGTTTTACTCTGTGAAAATCCTTCTGATAGCATGCAAAAGAAGAATAAACAAGCGAAAATGATTTTTATTTGTTTCATGATGTTTAGTATAAAAGAGGGGCAAAGTAACGGAATATAAATGAATAATTGGGTATAAGTTATAGGGGTATAAAGGTTTAGCCCCTATACCCCTATACCCTATCCCCTATTTCCCCTATTTCCCCTTTGGTTTCTGCTCTTTTCCTTCCTGTTTTTCAGTAGATTTTTCCTGATTCTCGTTTATGCCCAATTCCTGTAGAACATCTCTTGTGAAATTGAATTTTTCATCGGCATATAACATGACCAATTCGGCAGAACGGTCAAACATAAATTGTAATTGTTTGTCTTTGGCAATTTTCTTAATGGCTTCGTACACTTTATCCTGCACCGGTTTTACAAGTTCTTGCCTTTTCTGAAATAATTCACCTTCAAACCCGAATTTCTTTTTTTGATAATCCTTCGCTCCTTTTTCTTTGGCAATGATGGTATTCTGACGTTCTTTTTTCATCTCTTCTGTCAGCAGAATTTCTTCTGCCTGATAGGATCGGTACATTTTATCAATCTCCTGGTACATCTTTTCAATTTCCGATTGCCAGTCAGCAGAAATCTGGTCAATTTTTGTTTGAGCCGCCTGATATTCTGGAATTTGTTTTAAAATGTTATCGGTGTCAACAAATCCGAATTTTTGGGCATGTATGCCGGATATTGGCAACAATGCCATTGCTAAAATGATGAGTGGTTTTTTCATTGTTTTATTATTTCATTGTTTCATTGTTACATTGTTTCATTGTTATATAGTCAACTTTTGATTTGTGAATTGGATAAGTTGGTTGATTCCTTTTGGGAGTTTATTAAGTTCTTGAAAAATATGGTCATATTCCTCATCCGATAATAATTTTCTTACTTTTGCTTTTTGGTTCCAGTCAAAAGATTCTTTTAACGAACCATTACTATACCGAAAAAATTTTATTTTATCCTTTTTTGAATATCTACCGAATCCTTCAGCAATATTTGCTGAAATAGAATCTGTTGCTCTTACAAATTGTTCACCCACTGTATTTTTTGCAAAATAATTCCAGTGAATAACAATTTCCCAAACATAGTTACTCAAATTAAATGCTGTCTTATAAGCATCTATATCATTGAGTTGTAAGTATTTTTTTTCCATTTTTTTAACAATGAAACAATGTGACAATGAAGCAATATTTATTAAGGTTGAAATCCAATAATAAAATGCGGCTGTAAACCTGATACTACTCCCTGAACTTTATCAAACCCATATCCAAAGTCAAATCCAAGCATGCCAAACATGGGTAAAAACAAACGAACACCTACTCCGGCGGAGCGTTTTAATTCAAAAGGATTAAAGGAATTGAAATCATACCAGGCATTTCCGGCTTCTGCAAAACTAAGTAAATAAATAGTTGCCATCGGGTTTAGAGATAAAGGATATCTTAACTCAACTGTAAATTTGTCAAATATAGTGCCACCTCTTTGAACTACCGGACCATCCTGTTCTGGCAAAACATTTTCGTCCACATACCCGCGTAAAGCAATGATTTCTCTTCCATCTAATGAAAATCCAGCTAAACCGGAACCGCCCATATAGAATCTTTCAAAGGGCGGTTTTTCTGTTTTTTGATTATACCTTCCCAATAATCCAAAATAGGCGCGTGGGTTTAATACAAGATTTCCGGCAATTTTAATAAACGTGGAAGCATCAAATCTCCATTTATGATATTCAATCCATTTGTACCGTACATGCGGGTCGGTTGATAGATAGCTGTCACTGAAAAGAGAATAAGGAGGTGTTAAACTAAGGCTTAAACTTATGGAAGAACCCTTACGTGGATACAAATAAGCGGGTACATCCAAACTGTTTCTGGCTAAGGTATGATTCAGGGAAACATTGTTAGCATTTCCGTCAGTAAATAAAAATCCGGCATTGAACTTATCGAGCAGGTAAAGCTGATAGGAAAGTGCCCGGCTCAATGTAAAATAATCATCGGGCCATGTAACTCTTTTTCCCAATCCTACCGTAACCCCCGTAATTTTCAGTGATCCCAATGTTATGACATCTCCATTTTCTGCTGTACCAAGATTTTTTTGAATGGAATGATAAATACTGAATGTAAATGAATTTGGTTTTTTTCCACCAAACCATGGCTCGGTAAATGACAATGAATATTGCTGCCATCTTCTGCCATTAAGTTGTGTTCTTAGCGCTAATTTTTGCCCATCCCCAGCAGGTAACGGACTCCATTCATTCAGATGTGGCACTTTACGAATCGAAAAATTATTAAAAGACAATCCCACGGTTCCTACAAAACCAAGTTGACCTCCCCAACCCCCTGAAAATTCAACCTGGTCACTGGATTTTTCTTCCACGGTATATTCAATGTCCACCGTGCTTTTCTGAGGATTTGGAACAGGATTGACTCCCAATTTTTCCTGATCAAAGAATCCAAGTTGCGCCAGTTCCCGTTGTGAACGGATCAGGTCGGATCTTGAAAATTTTTCACCCGGTAAAGTGCGTATCTCCCTCAAGATAACATGGTCGTTTGTGCGGGTATTGCCACTTACAATCACTTTATCAATGGTGGCTTGTGAGCCCTCATAAATCCGCATTTCAATATCAATGGAATCATTATCCACTTTGATTTCAACCGGCTGTACAGTAAAAAATAAATATCCATCATCGAGGTAAATAGAGCTTACATCCAATCCATTGGGATTATAATTCAAACGTTTTTGCAGAAGTTCTTGATTGTAAATATCACCGTTTTTAATGCCCAGAATTTTATTTAATTCATTGGAAGAATGGAGGTAATTACCTGTCCATGTTATGTTACGGAAATAATATTTATTTCCTTCGTGCAAACGCAGTATAATGTTCATGGTTTTGTTGTCATTCGGATAAACTGAATCGGAAAGAATTACAGCATCGCGGTAACCCAAGGAATTGTAGTTTTCAACGAGTTTTTGTTTATCACTTTCATAATCTTTGCGGATGAATTTAGACGTAGAAAATATACGATACCACTTTTTCTCTTTGGTTTCCTTTAATTTTCTTTTCAGTTTTGAAGCAGAAAGTTGCTGATTTCCGGTAAATTTGATTTGATTGATTTTTACTTTCTTTTTTTTATCCACTTGAATTTTCAATATCACGCTATTGGAAAGAGAAGTATCATTCACTTCTTCCATGGTCACCTGGATATTTAAAAATCCTTTTTCAATAAAATGATTTCTGATAATGTTTTTTGTATTGCTGAGCAGGGCATCGGTGACAATTTTACCTTTAATCAGTTTAATTTTTTCGCGTAAATCTTCGGCTGTACTTTTCCGGATTCCGGTAAATGAAAATTTCGAAAGACGTGGTCTTTCTTTAAGTGCAAACTCAAGAAAAACAAACGGTTCTTCCAGTTTGTCAACTCTTATTTCCACATCCCCAAGAATTCCCTGTTTCCATAAATTGCGGATAGCTTTTGAAATTTCTTCGCCCGGAACTTTTATTTTATCGCCCACTTTTAAACCAGAAATGGCTATCAGCGCATTCTGATCTAAAAAATTTGCTCCGCTAACTTTTATTCCCCCGATTTCATATTCTTTTGGGTTTGCATAGTCAATGTCGGGAGGTTTTGTCTGCCCTATTCGAATTTGGGAAAAACAAAAATTTACAGTGGATATGAAAAACAGGAGGGAAATTGATTTGATAATTTTCATTAAATACAGATAAAGATATTGGATGTTGGATGTTGGATATTTGATATTGGATATTGGATGTTTGATGTTTGATGTTTGATGTTTGATGTTTTCAAATCCCTCCGAATCTACGCTCTCTGTTTTGATAATTTACGATTGCCTGAAACAGGTCTTCCCTACGAAAATCAGGCCATAATTTTTCGGTGATATATATTTCTGAATACGCTATTTCCCATAATAAAAAATTGCTGATTCTCATTTCGCCGCTTGTGCGGATTAACAATTCGGGATCCGGTAACCAGTGGGTATCGAGTAGTTTTGAAAAATCTTCGTAAGAAAATTTTTTCAGATCGAGGGATTCCTCTTTATATTTTTGTGCTAATTTTTTTGCCGCATTCAAGATGTCCCATCTTCCGCTATAACTTAGCGCCAGGTTCAGCACCATTCTTTTGTTATTTTGGGTAATGGTCATGGCTTCATTTAATTCCCGGATGCACTCTTTGGGCAACGACAATAAATCTCCTACGGCTTTTAACCGGATATCGTTGTTCATAAGGGTTTTTGTTTCTTTACGGATAGTTTTTACCAGTAACGTCATCAAGGCATTTATTTCGTATTTTGGTCTAACCCAGTTTTCAGTGGAAAAAGCATAAACCGTCAAAAATTTAATACCGATTTCAGCGGCGCCCTCCGTAGTATCTCTGACAGCTTCTACGCCATGCTGATGACCAAAAACACGTCTTGCTCCTTGTTTTTTTGCCCATCTGCCGTTACCATCCATAATGATGGCAATATGAGAGGGTAGTTTGTCTTTATTGATTTGATTTTTAAAATTTTCCATTGTCACATTAAAAATTACCAACCATTTATAGTATCTTATAAAAAATATTGAATATTGAACAAGGAATAACGAATTTCGAAGATAACGACTACATCAACATTCTTCATTCTTTGTTCGACATTCTTTATTCTTTTTTCTTCATCACCCCCCCGCTCCCTGCAATCTGCTCAACCGCCGGTAAACCCCTTCCACTTGCATCAATTCGTCATGCACTCCTCTTTGCACTATTTCACCTTTCTCAATGACCACAATTTCATGCGCATGTTGAATGGTGCTTAGCCGGTGTGCGATAACAATGCAGGTTCTGTTTTCCATCAACTTATAAATGGCATCCTGCACAAGTTTTTCCGACTCTGAATCAAGAGAGGAAGTGGCTTCATCCAGAATCAGAATCGGAGGATTTTTCAAAATGGCTCTCGCAATGCTGACCCTTTGCTTTTCACCTCCCGATAATTTTTGCCCTCTGTCACCGATATTCGTATGATATCCATTCGGTAATTTTACAATGAAATCATGCGCATTGGCAATCTTGGCGGCATTAATAATTTGTTCTTCGGTAATATGGGGTTGACCGAAGGAAATATTATTAAGCAACGTATCATTAAATAAAATCGGTTCCTGTGTCACAATGCCCATCAACGCTCTGACACTGTTAAGTTCCAACTCCCGTATCGAAATATCATCAATCAGGATATCCCCCATCAGTGGGTCGTAAAACCTGGGAACCATATCAGCGAGGGTTGATTTTCCACCACCCGAAGGACCTACCAACGCCAACACTCTTCCTTTGGGAATATAAAGGTTTATACTGCGAAGGGTATAAATATTTTCGTAAGCAAAGGTAAGGTTTTTGAATTCAATTCCACGTTCAAATGAATTAATGGTTACGGGTTTTGGCTTGTTACGGATGATAACCGGTGCATCAGTGAGATTAAAAATACGTTCCGCAGAAGCAATGCCTTTCTGAATAGTACTGATGGCGGATGTAAATGCTTTTGCCGGAGTCAGAATCTGTGTATAAATTATTATGTAACCGATAAAATCTTCCGGAGCTAATCCACCGGTTTCATTAAAAATTTCCCGTCCTCCGTACCAGATAATGACACAAATTACCGCTACTCCCATAAATTCTGAAAAAGGGGATGCCAGATCCTTTTTGAACATGATGGATTTGAACAATCGGGTGTAAAAATTATTTTCATTTCTGAATTTTTCAATTACGTAAGATTGTGCATTGAATGCTTTTATAATCCGGGTACCCATGATGGTTTCATCGGTTAATGAAAGCAGTTTTCCGAGCGATTCCTGATGCAAACTTGATTGGGCTTTTAAGCGTTTCGCTATTCTTCCAATAATCAACGCTGAAAGGGGAATCAGAATGAGGGTAATCAAGGTAAGTTTCCATGAAATGCCAAACAATACGGCATAAAAAATTATAATAGTAACGGGCTCGCGGAAAATAATATTCAGCGTACTGACCACAGAATTTTCAATTTCCTGTACATCGGAAGTGAGGCGCGAGATGATGTCACCCTTTTTTCTTTTCCGGAAATAAGAAATATGCAAACGGCTTAATTTATCAAACATTTCCATACGTAGATCCCGTATGATAAAAGCGCGCAATGAGGCGAGATTCCGCTGGGCAAAATAGAGAAAAATGTTTTTCAGAAAAGTAGCAGAAATGGCGAACACACAAATAAATCCCAGGGCATTGAGCTTTCCAAAATGCCGGTTTATTTCGTTCACATAAAATTTCAGCCATTGAATCATGACTGCCGGATTAAGATGAAAATCCGGTTGGGTAACTTGTTCGGTATTCTTTTCAAAAATTACTTTTAACAGCGGAACAATGGAAATGAAACTAAGCAATCCAAAAAGGATAGATAATAATATCAATATAAGGTAAAAAATCGCCTCTTTGCGATAGGGCTTGAGGTAACGGATAATCCTGAAATATGTTCGCATGGAAGGGGACAAACTTACATGAAATTTTTCATTTACAGATAACTGTAATAAAGCTTTGAGTTAATTTATCACCCCTCTCCATTTTGGAGAGGGGCTGGGGTGAGGTAGGGTTTTAGAAGAAAGATAATTTAAAAAAGTAGTATTTTTGCGTGAATTAATATATGGCACTTTCCATTACAAAAATAATTTCCGGCTTGTTTGGCTCAAAGTCAGCCCGTGACACCGAACAAATTCTGCCCATTGTTAAATCCATTACTATTGAATTTGATAAACTGCATGGCTTAACCGATGACGGTCTTCGTGAAAAAACCAAAGAGTTAAAAGAAATAATTTCTGCTAAACTTGACTCTATTTCCAAAGAAATTGAGTCGTTGAAAAATCAATCGGAAGATGAGGGTGTGGATATAGATAAAAAGGAAAATTTATTTAAAGAAATTGACCGATTAGTAAAAGAAAAAGACAACCAAACCGAAATAGTGCTGAATGAAATTCTCCCTGTAGCTTTTGCCGTTGTGAAAGAAACAGCCCGGCGTTATGCTGTCAACAAAAAATTAATTGTCACTGCCACTTTATGGGACCGAGAAATTTCAATTAAAAAACAAAATGTAGTAATAGAGGGTGAAACTGCCACATGGCTTAATCATTGGACGGCTGGAGGTACTGAAATTACCTGGGAGATGGTTCATTATGACGTGCAATTAATAGGCGGAGTAGTTTTGCATCAGGGAAAAATCTCTGAAATGGCAACCGGTGAAGGTAAAACATTAGTGGCAACGCTACCGGCTTATCTGAATGCTCTTGCAGGACAAGGCGTGCATATTGTAACGGTGAACGACTATCTAGCCAAAAGAGACGCCGAGTGGAACGGACCTATCTTTGAATTTCATCAGTTACGGGTGGATTGCATAGACAAATATCAACCGCATACCGAAGAAAGAAAATCGGCTTACCTGGCTGACATTACCTACGGAACAAACAACGAATTCGGGTTTGATTATTTACGCGACAACATGTCACGAACGCCTGAAGAGTTGGTTCAACGGAAACATCATTTTGCCATGGTGGATGAAGTGGACTCTGTGCTGATTGATGATGCAAGAACGCCTTTAATTATTTCCGGACCGGTTCCGCGCGGTGAGTCACATGAGTTTTATGAACTAAGACCCCGGGTGCAGAAATTAGTAGATGCACAAAAAAAATTGGTGAATAATTTTCTCAACGAGGCAAAAAAACTCATTGAAAAAGATAACGAAAAAGAAGGTGGAACTGCTTTATTCAGAGCGTTCAGAGGTCTTCCTAAATACAATGCGCTAATTAAATTTCTGGGTGAAAAAGGAATAAAATCGATCCTATTAAAATCGGAAAGTACTTATTTGCAGGATAATTCTAAATTGATGCCCGAAGCCGATGCTCCTTTATTTTTTACTATTGATGAAAAACACAATACCATTGAGTTAACTGATAAAGGAGTTGACCTCATCACCAATCAGGGCGAAGATCCTAAATTTTTTATTTTACCGGATGTAGGCGCTGAAATTGCTGAAATTGAGAATAACCCTTCTTTTTCCAGCGAAGATAAAATTGAAAAGAAAGATATCCTGATGCGGGATTATACAGAAAAATCTCAGCGGATTCATGCCATCAATCAACTGTTAAAAGCATATACATTATTTGAAAAAGATGTTGAATATATTATTGTAGAAGGGAAAATAAAAATTGTAGATGAACAGACGGGACGTGTGTTGGAAGGTCGCCGTTATTCAGATGGGTTACATCAAGCCATAGAAGCGAAAGAAAATGTAAAAGTGGAAGATGCCACTCAGACATTTGCTACTGTCACCCTACAAAATTATTTCCGCATGTATCATAAACTTGCGGGCATGACCGGTACTGCCGAAACTGAAGCCAATGAATTCTGGGACATTTACAAACTCGACGTGGTGGTAATTCCTACCCATAAAAAAATGGTTCGCTCCGACAAGGAAGACCTTGTTTATAAAACCAAGAGGGAAAAATATAACGAGGCGGTGAATGAAATTGTAAAATTAACCAAAGAAAAAAGACCTGTATTGGTGGGAACAACCTCAGTGGAAGTTTCTGAGTTATTAAGCCGGATGTTAAAAATGAAAAACATAGAGCATCAGGTTTTAAATGCCAAGTTACACAAAAAGGAAGCTGATATCGTGGCAAATGCCGGAAAACCATCTACGGTGACCATTGCCACAAACATGGCAGGTCGTGGCACTGATATTAAATTAACCCCCGAGGTTGTACAGGCAGGCGGACTGGCAATTGTGGGTACCGAACGACATGAATCACGGAGAGTTGACCGTCAGTTGCGGGGACGTGCGGGCAGGCAGGGGGATCCGGGTACTTCTCAATTTTTTGTTTGCTTAGAAGATGACCTCATGCGTTTGTTTGGTTCAGACAGAATTGCCCGGCTGATGGATAGAATGGGGTTGAAAGAAGGAGAAGTGATTCAACACAGCATGGTTACAAAATCCATTGAACGTGCTCAGAAAAAAGTGGAAGAAAATAATTATGCCATGCGAAAACGACTGCTTGAATATGACGATGTAATGAATTCGCAACGTGAAATTGTTTATAAACGGAGAAGAAACGCTTTGTATGGTGACCGCCTTGAATTAGATATTTGCAATATTCTTTATGATACCTGTGCGGAATTAGTTAGAAAATATCATCCGGAAAATGACGTGGAAAATTTTAAGATGGATACCATTCGTATTCTTTCCGTTGATTTACCCGAATTGAAAAAAGGACTTTCTGAGATGAAACCCGATGAAATTACTCAGAATCTTTACGAATCAGCGCTGGCTACTTACCATAGGAAGAATAAATTAATGGCAGAAAAATCATATCCCATTTTTCTTGATATTTTTAAAACAAGAGGGGCAACCATTGAGAATGTTTTAGTTCCATTCTCCAACGGGCATGTTCAAATTCCTGTGGTGGTTAATCTTAAAAAAGCCATAAATAATAAATGCCTTGAATTGGTAAAATCCATTGAAAAAGCAGTGACACTAACTATTATTGATGATTCATGGAAAGAACATCTCCGGGAAATGGATGACCTGAAAGTTTCAGTGCAGAATGCCGTTTACGAACAAAAAGACCCATTGCTTATTTATAAATTTGAATCCTTTGAGTTATTTAAACGAATGATTGAGCAAGTTAACTTTTCAACACTTCGTTTTCTATGCCACGGGTTTATTCCAGTTCAGGATTCAGAGCAAGTACACGAGGCGCAGATTCCCAGACGGAGAGCCGACCACCTGCGGACAACAAAAGAGGAGGCGCAATCGGTATTCAAACGTCCTGAAATGACCAATGGAAACCAGGAAACGCCACAAAAACAAGAGCCGGTTCGTTCTCAAAAAATTGCCGGTAGGAACGACAGGGTTTCCGTCCAGTACAAAAACGGTCAAGTAAAAAAAGATGTGAAATTTAAGACGGTAGAGGAAGATTTTAAAAATAATTTGTGTGTGTTGATTGATTGAGAGTTGTATTTTCATTGTTGCATTGTTACATTGTTGCATTGTTGCATTGTTAACGAGTCATATTAATACAACCAAACAATGAAACTATATAACAATGAAGCATTTGTTTACTAATAGTATGATTATCAGAGTACTTTATTTATTCGTTCTACTTTTTTGTATTTCCTGTGCCGGTACACAGACACAAACATCTTCCAACTCAACCGGTAAAAAAAACACAGGCGGAAGTTATGGATACAATGAAGACATAACCGGCTTGAGACAAAAATATCCGGATGCAAAAAATTCTTCCAAATCGGTTGCAGTATATAAAGCCCCCCCTTTGAATACTCAGTACGATGATTCCAAGGAGGTGGACAGCTTGATTCAAGTGAGACCCAATAACGAAGAGCAAGTGACACAAGGGTACAGGGTTCTTGTTTTTTCCGGCAGTGACAGAACGGAAGCAATGGAAAAACGGAAATTGGCATCTAAAATTATACCTGATGTCACTACCTATCTTTTTTATAATCAGCCCTATTTTAAAGTTAAAATAGGTGATTTTCTGACTCGCATTGAAGCACAACAAATATACAACCTCGCTAAAAAGGATTTTCCGGAGGCATTGATTATTTCAGATAAGATAAATGTCAGGGGAAATTGATGTACAAGATTGGATATTAGATGTTTGATGTTTGATATTAAGCGTTAATTACAATGACAAATGAACAATGACAAATGAACAATATACAATGACCAATGACTAATAACTAAACAAATGGAACCCACACCCGAAATAAAAACCCGTCTTTCACAACTGGAAGAAAAATATAAATCCATGGGGCAGGACATGGTTTCCTACCTCGATGGTTTGCTTTATTCCGATTATCTCACTTATTGGGATTATATTCATATTGACACACTTCTTACCTTACAAAACACAAGGACGAAATATCCCGATGAGACCGTATTCATCATTTATCACCAGATAACAGAGTTATATTTTAAATTGATTTTGTGGGAAATTCAGCAAATAACCAACCAACAGCACAAACCGGATTTTCTGACTACCCGCATGCACCGCATAAACCGGTATTGGGAAAACCTGATACGTTCCTTTGATATCATGGTGGACGGCATGGATAAAGAAGAGTTTATGAAATTCCGGATGGCTTTATTACCCGCCAGCGGATTTCAGTCGGCTCAATACCGTTTAATTGAAATTTGTGCCACTGATTTCATTAATTTAGTGTCACCCGGCGCGAGAAATAATTTGAAAAATTCAGAGAGCTTCGAGGAAATGTATGAACATATTTACTGGAAAACCGGCTCGGTGGAACTTCAAACCGGTAAGAAAACACTTACTTTGCGTCAATTTGAAGAAAAGTATTCAACCCAATTTATAAAGACCGCTTACGAATTCAAAGAAAAAAACTTAAACAACTATTTTCAGCAAACAGCATCTATTTATGGAAAAGATGAAAATCTGCAAAAAGAATATAAGCAATTTGATTTGAATGTGAACGTACATTGGCCCTTAGTGCACTATCGTTCTGCCGTCAGGTATTTACAAAATGACCCGGATGTAATAGCCGCCACCGGTGGCACAAACTGGCAGAAATATTTACCGCCGCGTTTTCAGCGCAGGATTTTTTTTCCGGATTTATGGAGTAAGGAGGAGATGGATGAATGGGGACGTGGGGCAACAAGCTAACCGGTCTTAAACAGGTTTGAGAAAATCAAAAAAGTGGCAGTTAACAGCGGCAGTAGCAGAATGTAGAGACGTTGCATGCAATGTCTCTACTCACCTTCTTTCGGTTTCACAGTTAAAACAGAAATAAAGAAACGGACAGTCACGAAAGTGATTACTACTTCGGTGATGACCATCATTAATAATGCTCCGGTGCTCATGAGTTTTTTTCTATTTTCTATTTTCTAAACTAATACAAACCTTCTAGGTTATCTGTCGCCTCAAATCCGTACCAAACCTTGAAGGTTTTATTCTATTTTCTATTTTCTATCTTCTATTTTCTATCTTCTATTTTCTATCTTCTATCTTCTATTTTCTATCTTCTATTTTCTATTTCTATACATAATTCCCCTCTCTCTTCCTCCTCTTTCCTGCAATATAAACCAGATATCCGATACCCGCAAAAACAAGAATGAGTAAGAATCGTGACATATCGGTAATAAACAAATCGGTTATTCTTCCATCAATAAACCAACGGGTGTCTGCAACATGCAAATGAAACATCTGACTGATGACGCTCCCTTTGTCAAGGGGCCAGCCATTTCCTGAAAACAAACTACTTAAAGCTCCCAACCAATCCCCTCCAAGAGGATTTATCATAGAACCAAAAAATACAAAAATCAAAAAAGCTGGAGTAACAAAACGGATGATGAATTTATAAATGTGCGGAACTTTCATGTCGGAACCCTCATTGATTTCATCCCACCCAAGTTTCAAGTTGTTTTTTACCCATGCAAAAATAATCACCTCTGCAAGAGCAAAAACAACCAATGAAAAAGTCCCTGCCCAATAATCAAATTCATCAAAGACCCCTTTTTCAAAAAATAATATACAAGGTAATGCAAGAACAAAAATAATGACGCCAAATGAAATAGCTGATTTATTCCGGCTCCACTTGAATTCATCCTGAATGAACCCCATCCAGGGTGTTCCCATGGCAAGAGACGAAGTAATTCCTGCAAAAAATAACAAACCAAACCAGCAAATACCTGCCAATACAGAAAGTGCCGTTCCCCATTGCTGAAAAAGAAAAGGCATCGTTTTAAAGCCCATCATAAATCCTGCATTCGCTTTCACCCAATCCAATCCCATGTATCCTACTGCGATGGGAATTACTATTGCACTTCCCAATACTACTTCCACAAATTCATTCATCCAACCGGCTGACATGGCATTCAGGGCTATGTCTTGTTTCGGTTTTACATAAGAGGCATAGCATTGAATAGTTCCCATTCCTACTGACAACGTGAAAAATATTTGCCCGGCGGCCGCCATCCATACTTTCGGATTTTTCAAGGAATCAAATTGGGGTGACCAAAGAAAATCAAGCCCTACGCTTCCATCAAATTTTGGTGAATGTGGTTCCGTACCGGCTACCATAGTGACCCCTTTGATGGCTAAAAATACGCCAAAGAGTATTAAGAGTGGCATTCCTATTTTAGAAGCAAGTTCTACCCCCTTATCCAACCCTCTGGATAGTATGTAGGTATTCAGAATTAAGGTAATCAGGAAAAAAATGATTGCTACTTTTGGGAAATTAATGATTCCCCCTGTACCTAAATCGGTATAAGAATTGAAAAAGGCAGACACATCTTCGAGAGATTTTCCAACAAAAGTACCGTCAATTGAAAACCATGTATAGGCAAGTGTCCATGATTCAAGGTAACAATAGTAAGATGCCACTGCCAGGTTGGTCCAAATACCAAAAACACCGAAGTATTTCCAAAAGTTGGCTTTACCCATTCTACCCAGCACAAAAGGGGTAGAGTGGTCACCGAATTTTCCACCGTATCTTCCAATAGCCCATTCGATCCATAGCATTGGGATTCCCATTACCAAGAAGGAAACGAGATAAGGTATGATAAAAGCTCCTCCCCCATTCTGTACTGCCTGAACCGGAAAACGCAAAAAATTTCCAAGTCCAACAGCATTTCCAGCCATGGCAAGTATTAAACCAACACGGGAGCCCCAGGATTCTTTAGTTTCAGCCATTATTATTGTACGGTCGTAGGTTGTTTCACAAGCGACTTAACTTCCACTTCATTTATAATCGGTGGATATGCTTTTCTCAGCTCTTCCAGCCAAAGATCTTCAAGGTATTTCTGATAATCGGTAGTAACTTCTCCCTTCGCTTCTTCGAACGTTTTTACCATAGGAGGAAGTAGTTGTTTCACAACGACATAAGCCCAACGGTTTTCAATCCGTGCATACTGGGAACCAATTTCCCATTTAATGGCACGGCTCAATTCATCGTCTCCTTTTTCTATTTTCTTTTCCATGATTTTAAAATTCAAACTGGATGTTTTATTAATCAATTTAACCAAGGCATTCAAATCAGAGGAATAAGCAGAAAAAGTGGAGCGTCTGTTTTTTTGATGTTCTTCATTTGTTTTTGCATCGGCTACCAAAAGTTTTGTTTCGCCAAATCCAATGGCATTCACTCTCCCCTTATCAATTCCTTTACTTACAATATAATCTCTTGCCGATTCCGCTCTTTTCTTGGAAAGATTCATATTACGTTGGTCGGTGCCTTTTGAGTCAGTGTGTGCCTCCACATCCATGGTTAAATCTTTTGATTCATTCAGGATGGATGCCACTTTGTCGAGGATTAATTTTGAATCATTACGCAGTGTAAATTTTGCAAAATCATAATAAATATTATCCAACGCCATATCACTCACATAATAACGCCCTTTTTCCATTTCTCTGATAACCCTGGCAAGCGTCATTGAATCAATGGCACTGTATATAGTGGCTTCGAGGCGTTCTTTCCATTGATATTTATCTTTGTGTTCAATCCAATAGGAACGCAAACCCGATGTATCTTCAATGGATTTACTCCATACCATTTTATCCATCATTTCAAATAACAACATACCTTCCTTGTACTCACCAATTAACCTGCGAAATTCATCATTTTTAACTTCCAGACGGCTTTCCTCGTACTCAAGATTTTTTTCGTCAGTAAACTTACTGTACGTTTGTTCCATAATTCTCCGGGGACTCATTCCTGCTCTTTTTACCTGGGAAGACCTAACGTATTTCAAAAATTCAAGAATAGAATAGGGTTTGGTTCCAATGGTAAACAAAGGGGCTTCGAAGGTCTTATTTGCTTCGTTAAAATCCCACGTACCTTCAGGCAAAAGATTATCAGCCGTTGTAAAAGCCAATTCTTTTGCTTTGATAATTTCTTTGAACATATTTTCCACTTTCAGCTTTTTAATAAGAGAGGTTCGGTTCAGTTCTGACCGGGAATCTTTCTGGACTTTTGTCAGCAATCCGGTTCTCATTTTATCATAATCATCAATTCCTTTAAAATCAAGTAATTTTATAATATGCCAGCCATAAGGGGTTTTAACGGGACTCGAAATCTGACCTATATCTTTCAAAGCAAAGGCGGCATCCTCAAAAGCAGGTTGCATTTTTCCGGTGGTAAAAGGTGGCAGTGCTCCTCCTTTTTTTGCTGAGCTAGGTTCTTCTGAAAATTGACGTACCAAATTTTCCCAGGTATCAGTATTGTTTGTCAGTTTATCATGTATTTCTTTTATTTTAGTTTCGGCTTTACCTAAGTCATCCTGAGACATTCCTTCTGCGGCA
>Ga0156225_117_pt1 | contig 90156 bp, 60 predicted proteins | sample RifCSPlowO2_12_FD_107873 | JGI IMG/M metagenome (GOLD analysis project Ga0156225, IMG submission 107873) | Bacteroidetes bacterium RIFCSPLOWO2_12_FULL_37_12 | reverse complement strand
TACCAGTGTTCTTGTCCTCCCGTTCGTAACTCACCTTTGATACTATGAGCGCAGGATTTTAAAATTTTTTCAGGTTCTCCTCTTCGTATTATGCGGGGAGTAGACAAAAAACTTTTCTTTTTAATGGCATCCTCCAGCGTTAAGATGGGATCCTTTTCTTCAAACCGGATTTTAATTAATTTTTCTGCATCTCTACAAATTTTTTCGCTTTCAGCGGCAATTAACAAAATGGCTTGCCCTATAAAACTTACTTCCTTTTCAGCAAGGCATGGCTCATCCGGAATAACGGGACCCAGTTGGTTATGCCCGGGAATATCTTTATAATTTAAAATGGCGTGAACTCCTTTTAAAGAAAGCGCTTTTCTGAAATCCACTGATAAAATATTCGCTTTTGCGTAAGGACTAAACACAACTTTTCCATAGAGAAGGGTATCCGGCATTGGAATATCATCAATATAAACGGATTCACCGGTTACGTGTTTTATGGCACTTTCGTGATACATGGAGAGAGTGTGTTGTTTGTATAATAAAATTTCAACAATAAGTTCTTAGCAACCATCGTGCGGAATTCAGTGCTGGATCTTGCATCTGAAATGGGAGTAAAATCTTCAGGTAGGAAATCCATCGCCTTTTCGATAGTTTCTTTACTCCAGATTTTACCCTTTAGAAAATTTTCTGTTTTCACTGCCCGTTTTGTCCATGCGGACATGCCACCGTAGAATAGCGCAATCTCTTCAATAACTTTTTTATCATTCAGCAATAAGCGAAATCCTGCATTTACTGTAGCAATATCAAGGTGTTTACGATTAGAGATTTTAATAGCATATAAAGAAAGGTTAGAGGAAGGAATAGGAATTACAATTTTGCTTATTAGCTCTCCGGGTTTAATAGCTGTTTTTCTATAGCCAACTACAAAATGTTCCAGTTTCAGGGTACGTATTTTATTTTTGTTTTGTAGAATTATTTCAGCATTATATGCCATTAAAACTGAAATTAGATCACTGATAGGGGAGGCAGTTCCGATATTTCCTCCCAGAGTGGCAAGATTTCTTATTTGCAAAGAGCCAAAAACACATAGTTGATTATGCAATGCCAAAAACGTATTCTTCCACTCTTCTCCATCATATTTTGGGTGTTTTCTGATTTTTCTATTATTCCTTTTAGGATTATTTTCAATAAAATCTTTCAATGCAGAGAGTGTCACTGCCGCCCCAATTTCAATCCGGTTATTATACTTTTTTATATGTTTTAATTCTTTTACTTCACTGATATCAATGATTTCGGGCAGATTTTCAAATTTTTTTGTTACCTTCAATGCCAGATCAGTGGCACCCGATAAGAGAATAGCTTTGGGAAATTTAGCCCGTAGTTTTAAGGCATCATCAAGGTGGAATACTTTATGGTAAGGAGTGTCACTATTCGGAAAATAAAGCGGTTTTCTGCTTTTATTCAATGAAATTAATTCAGGAATTATTTTCTTCTCCAGAGAATCAAATTTATCTTTGGCGTAAAGAGAACAGGATTGAAAAGCCGCTGTAATGATAGGTCTGTAACCGGTGCAACGGCAAAGATTCCCGGTTAAAGCATCCTCAATGACATTTTTTGCAGGATTTGGCTTATTTTTATACAGTCCGACTAACGACATGACAATTCCCGGCGTACAGAAACCGCATTGTGCACCATGATTTTCTACCATGGATTTCTGAACAGGATGAAGTGTGGATAAGTTTTCATTTTCAGACAATTCGATAGTGTCACTAATAATGTTTTCAATAGCATTATTTGAATCATCTTTCAGGTCTTCTACAGTAATCACCCATTTCCCATTAAGCATCGGCAAAAAAACAAGACAGGAATCAACGGCGGTGTATTTTATTTTCTTATCATTAGTTAATTCGCCAAGAACCACCGTACAGGCGCCGCAATCCCCTTCGGCACAGCCCTCTTTGGTGCCTTTCCTGCTGGGTAATTGGCGGAGGTAGTTGAGCAAAGTAGTAGTAGGGGAGAAGGGCGCCTCTTTCGTAAAAGAGAGGTGAATGGTTTCTTCTCCGAGGATGAATGATATAGAGTTTTTTGCTGACAAAATAGCTGTGCCCTAAAATGGTACATCAAACTTACATGAAAATTTTGATTTTCAAATGAACAGTATAAAAATTCAACAAATTTCTCACCCCTCTCCACTTTTTGGAGAGGAATTGGGGTGAGGTCTTCCGTCTTCCTTTTATAATTCCGCCCTCACCCGTATCATCTTCGCCAGAATACTAATCGCAATTTCTTCGGGTGTTTGTGCTTTTATATCTATCCCCATGGGCATATCTATTCTTTTTAATTCTTCTTCGCCGGCAATATTGCCGCTCAAAAACATTTTTCCAGTCATCTTTACTTTACGCTGGCTCCCTATCATTCCCAGATAAGCAAAAGGGTGTTTCAGGCAATAAGCAAGAATCTCACGGTCATACAAATGTGAATGGGTAATAATAGCAATAAACGTGTTTTTAGCAAACTCAAGTTGTTTGAAAGCAAGATGGTGATTTTTATGAATAATTTTTATGTCCTTATTCTCAATAGGATTAAATGCGTCCTCTCTTTCATCAATAAGTGTGACACTAAAATCAAGTTCCGATGCGAAACGGGCAAGCGTTTTGCCAATATGACCTGCGCCGAAAATATATAAATTCATGATTTTTTGGATGGGTTCAATATAAATTTCTACAGTTCCTCCGCAACACATTCCGTGGTCCTGAAGCAATTCGTGTTTGCAAATTACCGGTTTTTTTGTTTTAATTACTTCAAGCGCCGATTCAATTACCTTTTTTTCCAACTCCCCTCCTCCGATGGTTCCATAAATTTCTCCGCTTTCAAAGACAATCATTTTTGAACCGGTTTTCCGGGGAGTAGATCCATGGGTATTGACAATAATGCAAAGCGCTGAGTTGAAAATGCCTTTTGTACAGAAATTCAGAATTTGAGTAAAATCTTTCATGGTGGAAATATAACAAAATAATTGCTACATTTGCCTTTCCTTAAAAAACACCATGCTCCGTTCAATTTTATTTTTAACGTTTTGCCTCTCTGAAATTTTCTCACTCTCTCACGCCCAAACCAATAACCGCAATGTTGAATTACTTGGACGTCTGTCGTTTCCTTCCGAATTAAGCAATCTCTGGGGATATGCCGATAGCGCCGGTAATGAATATGCAATTGTTGGAACTAACCAAGGTGTTTCAATTGTTAATGTCACCAATCCTGCAAACCCGGTTCAATTATTCTTCTTTCAGGGGCAAGAATCTATCTGGAGGGAACCCAAAATCTGGAAAAAATTTGCATATATCGCCACCGACAATGTTTCCGAGGGCATGCTCATCATTGATTTAAGCCGGTTACCCGACAGTGCCACTGCCAACTATTATACATCCGGTGGGTTGGAAAGTGCACATACCTTGTTTATTGATGAAAAAGGTTTTGCCTATTTGTTCGGAAGTAATAAAGCCAATGGAGGAGCCGTGGTGTTGGATTTAGCAGATCCGGCAAATCCTGTAGAAGTAGGTTCGTATTCGCTGAACTACATTCACGACGGATATGTAAGAAACGATACACTATGGGCAGGCGAAATTTACAGAGGATGGTTTTCCGTTGTTGATTTCAGAAACAAATCAAATCCAGTTTTGCTTGCAACCCAACCAACTCCGGGGAGTTTCACTCATAATTGCTGGCTTTCGGATGACGGCAAGTTTATTTTCACAACCGATGAGGTTGATAATTCTAGTGTCACTGCATATAATATTACTGACTTATCCAATATCACAGAAATCAGCAGGTATCAGTCGAACCCCGGTTCCAATTCAATTGCACATAATACTATCGTACGAAATGGATTTTTAATTACCGCTTATTACCGCGATGGTGTCACTATTGTGGATGCACATGATCCCTCTTTTCTTGTGGAAGTAGGAAATTATGATACATCTCCTTTATCCGGTCCAGGGTACAATGGCTGTTGGGGCGCTTATCCTTTTTTGCCTTCCGGAAATATTATTGCCAATGATATGGAGGAGGGTTTATTCATTTTGAAACCAACGTACCGTTTTGTAACCATGGTTTCCGGAACGGTCACTGATTCTTTGACTGGGCTTCCCATCAACGGAGTGACAGTAACTATAGAAAATGAAAAACATATTTCAGTTACCGGCTTGGATGGGAAATATAAAACCGGTGGTATTATTTCCGGATTAGCAGTTATAATTGTTTCCAGCCCGGGATATGTTCCAAAGAAAATTGAGAATGTGGCACTGAGTGACACTATTCCCAATCAACTTGATATCATACTTTCTCCCAGAAAATCTTTTATGCTTTCCGGTAAAGTGACCGACAATCAGGGTAATCCATTACGTTGCATCATTCAAGCCACCAGTATCGAATATAATAACTCGGTCATCTCCGATACCAACGGAGTTTTTGCTTTAAATCCTATTTATGAAGACACGTATGAAATTAATGTGGGTGGTTGGGGTTTTATTACGCAGTGTTTAACAAACAAAATAATCAATTCCAATGAACAGATGAATTTTTCATTGAAAAAAGGAATCGTAGAAGATTTTAATATAAATAATAATTGGGTTGTAACTGGTAATGCCGTTGCCGGTCAGTGGGAGCAAGGCACACCTATAGGAACGTATTATGCCGGTTATACTTCAAATCCGGATTCAGATATTGTTGACGATTGCGGCAATCATTGTTTAATCACCGGAAATGGCGGCACTTCCGTCTCTAAATATGATGTTGATTCCGGCAAAACCATTGTCACCTCACCTCTTTTCGATATAGCTGATTTTACAGTTCCTCAAGTCAGTTTTTACCGCTGGTTTTTTAACGATGGAACTAATGGAACACCCAATGATTTTTTGATTTTTAAAATATCAAATGGTTTACAGGAAGTTATCGTGGATACTTTTTTTAATGATGCCTTCGGAAAAGGCAAATGGATTTATCAAAAGTATGACATTAAAAATTTTATTACACCTACACAAACGATGAATTTAATTTTTGAAACAGAAGATGTTGAACCCGGACATCTGGTAGAATCAGGTATAGATTATATTAAAATAGTGGATGCCGCCGCGCTAAGTGTTGACCCTTCTGCGTTGGAGGCACAGGGTTTCTCAATCAAAGTGCAGAATGTGAATCAAAACGAATATGCACTTTCTCTCTCCGATAATTTTAATAAAAATACTCCCTTTACATTCCGGCTATTTGACATTACCGGAAAAGTGATATCCGTTATTCTCACAGGAAATTATGGAACTGGTTTTCGATTCAGGGTTACCCTGCCCGCCGGTTTGTATATTGCACATATAAATATAATTGGAAAATCAAGTGGATTTACTAAATTTGCGGTATTCTGATTTTAAACGATAATTACTATGTATAAACCAATTCTATTTGTCACGCTTTTTTTAACCTCCGCTTTCAACTCACAAGCACAACGAAGCATTTATCTTGGATTTTTTGGTGGATTCAATAATTCATGGATTATTAATCAAAACATGATGAATTCCGAAGATAAAATTGATTTTGAACCAACTTTCGGCGGAAGTTACGGAGGTGTTTTTGGTTGGAATTTTACAGATTTTCAAGGGATTCAGGTAGAAGGAATCATGGGAAAACTCGGGCAGAAATACACAGGATTGTATATGGACTCAGCTGGTAATTATAGCACGAATATTCTTGATTTTTATGATTCCCAACAAGAATTATGGTATATGCATATTCCTTTATTGTATAAGATTAGAGGTGGGGAACCGGGTGGTATGGGAATAGGTATTTTAGTAGGACCCCAGATTTCAATACGTCAACAGGCACATCAGACAAGAAAAAATAATAATTTAAATGCGGCAAACTCAAAACCCAAAATTGGCGATTTCAACGAACCCAACACCAATGATTTTTCACTTTTATCCTATTCCGCCGTTTTTAGTTTTACTTCCTTCAATCAATTAAGTGATTTTTTTAGTTTGGATTTAAGTTTCAGGTTTAATTACGGTCTCTCGGATATCATTGATAAAAATGCACGCAGTAAATATCATCCCTCCGGGGATCTGGATAAAAATCAAACAGGAGCGCTAACTCCTTATGGCGATAATTCCTACCAATCATCCACAAATGCCTGGGTGGGAATTGAATTGCATTTATATTTTCATATCCCATACTGAGGTATAAAGGTATAAGGGTATAAGGAAATTTTGAAGTTCTATACCCCTATACCCTATACCCTATACCCCTATACCCCTATACCCCTATACTCTTTCACTTTATCTCCTCCCTAACCACCTCATCTTCCTTATAGAAAGTAATTTTCAAAAGTTTCCCGTTGCGTGAATATAATTTCCATTCCCCCTCCTTTTTTCCATTAAAATACATCCCCTCATTTATTTTAAGATTATTAGTATAATAAGATTTATACTTCCCATGATACATTCCTTTTCTTAATGTAAAAACTTCTGAGAGTTCTCCTTTTTCAGTGTATGTTTTCACCTTGCTGGAATTTCCCCAGAATTTAATTCTTTCTGACAATACACCATTTTCAAAATAGGTTTCTGCAATGCCTGTATTTTTTCCGTTTTTATAAAATCCGGAATATTCAAGGATGCCGGTCTTAAAAAAAATATGAATGGGTCCATGCAGTTTTCCGGTTTTATAATTTTGCTCAAGAAGGACTGTCCCATTTTTATAAAACCAACTCCAGGTCCCTTCCTTTTTACCATTACGGTAATAAGATATGCTATTCAGGGAACCATTTGGATAGTAGGTACGGTATTCTCCGTTCACGATTTCGTTTTTTTCACGGCTTTGAAGTACCAGTTTATTGCTTTTATCGTAGGATTTCCAAACCTCATCAATTCCTTTGTCAAGAATACTTTCATCTCGCAAGGGTCTGCCATTCTCATCAAAATAGTGCCAAATTCCGGTTTTATTTCCATCCGCATAATAGCCCTGACTCCTTAGTTTACCATTTTGATGATAAAAAGCACAAGGACCATGAAATACACCGTCTTTGTAATATACTTCACAAAAAACACCTCCGTTAGTATAAAAAATTTTCCATAAATATTGGGACTGACCATATTTGTCAGTATAATTTATAGTGTCACTATTCTTTATTTCAAAGGTTTGAGAAAATAGATGATCAGGGTGGAAAAGATTGAAAAGCTGAATAATACTAAACGCGCGGTAAATAATGTTAAATGAAAAGTACTTATTCATTTTTTACTACATGCTTAATGTTGATTCTTTTGTTTTACCAACCTAAAAAGGTTTGCAAAATTCATGTTAAATCACTAAATTGTTATTTGTTTTAGCTCTACCATTTAACCATTTTAACCATTTAACTATTTTATCAATACTCACCCTAATATTCGGTAACCGGAATCCCATTGGTATAACTTTTTTCAAGGGATGGTAAAATAAAAAGTAGCTCCCTTTTCCACTTCTCCTTCAGCCCAAATTTTTCCTCCATGACGTTCTATAATCCGCTTAACGGTAGCCAGCCCTATTCCGGTTCCTTCAAATTCAGATGCCGGATGCAACCGTTGAAAAGCACAGAATAATCTGTCATATAAATTCATGTCAAATCCGGCTCCGTTATCACTCACAAAACACGCATTTCCAAAATCACCTTTCAATAGACCGAATTTAATAAGGGCGGAGGGCTTCTTCGATGTGAATTTTAGAGCATTGCTTATCAGATTTTCAATGACAATGCTTATTAAATTTTCATCACCGTTTGAATAAATATCATTCTGCACCTGAAGTTGGATAGCACGATCGTAGTGGTTCAGTTTATAATCATTGGCAATTTTTTCAAACATCGAACTTAGGTTGATGCTTGTTTTTATAATATCTGCCCGCGAAACTTTTGATAAATTAATCAAATCGTTAATTAAAACACTCATTTTCCGGCTCGATTGATGAATGTTTTCCAGACAATCTAATCCCAAGCTGTCAAACTTCACAGAATATTCCGCCAGAAGAATATTGCAAAAACCATCAATATTACGCAGGGGTCCCCTCAAGTCATGCGAAACAGAATAACTAAATGATTCCAATTCCTGATTAACTTGTGTCAGTTCGAGCGTTCTTTGCCGCACTCTTTCCTCAAGTTCTTCATTCAATTTTTTAATTTTTTTAAGCGACTCCTTCTTTTCAGTTACATCCCGGAACAATGCCTGAGTGGCAATAACTTTTTGTCCCATATAACGGGGATGAATGTTTCCCTCAGCAATTATGATGGATTTGTTTTTACACATAAACGTGACTTCTACATTTTCATACGATTTTCCCTGTAGAATTTGTGAAAAAATGTCTCCGCAATGAGAGATGGATTCAGGGTGAATGACATCAAAAATAGTCATGGTATTAAGATCTTCTACGGAATAACCTAAGGTATCGAGCCATGACTTGTTTACATATAAAAATTTTCCTTCCGGACTAACGCTTTGTATTAAGTCATGTGCATTTTCAAACAAATTCCGGTATTTTTCTTCATTTTCACGCAAGACAGCTTCCATTTTTTTGGTTTCTGTAATATCTCTTATGCAAACCACTCTCATCTCATTTCCTTTATAAAAAACTTTATCCCCTTTTATTTCTATATTCAAATGAGAACCGTTTTTATGAACTGCCGTTACTTCGTAGGGTCTTGTATTCTGAGTTTTAATATTATGAAATATTATCGCGTGGTATTCGGGTGTAGCCAGTTCTTTGGGTGTCATTCCAATCAATTCACTTTTTGTATAGCCAAATAATTTGCAGGCGGCCGTGTTTGCTAATACAATAATGCCCTGATTATGAATAAATATTGCTTCCGTTGAGGATTCTGATAAAACCCTGAACCGCTCTTCGCTCTCTGCTAATTCTTTGCGTGTTTTAACCTGAGTGGTTATGTCACGGATTGCCGAAACGATTATTTTTTTGTTTTTGTAAGGTAATTCTTTGCCAATCACTTCACAATTAAATGAAGTTCCGTCTTTCCTGATTCCAATCGTTTCAAAAGGTTTGTTATATTTTTCCTTAATATATCTTTTTAGTTCAGATTGTTTTTCCCAGGCAGGTAATATCCAGATGCTTTTTCCTAATACTCCTTCCCTTTCATACCCAAACATGCGGGTAAAGGATAAATTTACGTCAACGATAATTTCATGGTAATGAAAAACCAATGCCTCAAAGGTCGCATTGCTTAAACGGTTAAAACGCTCATTTATTTTTTCTCCTTCAAACACAGAATAAAAAGAGGGGTCAACTTCTTTTTTAGAATAAATTTTTTTTAGTGGCTTTTTATTAGTTTTTTTGGTCATAGATATTTAAAGATTGGTTGTTTGAATTGAAAATTATGGTTATTAATTCTTTGCGTACTTTGCTTCTTTGCGTGACATTTTATTTGTGAGAAATAATACCCGCCTGAATAGTTACAAAAGATAGCTAATTAAATAACAATTGTAACTAAAAGAAACTCAAAGTTACTTTTTTTATTTGAAAATCCGTAATTTAGCGTGCTGATTTAAGTTAATACAATGGTAATACTATAGTAATACAATTGTATTACTATAGTATTACCACCGTATTACCACTGTATTACAATCTTATCACAATCGCATTAATTAATTCCCATGTTTAAAGTATTTATCCTTGACGACGATGAGATGTTTGGAAAATTAGTAGAATACTCACTTCGTTACGAGCCGGAACTGGAAGTCCACAGATACCTCAGTGGAAAAAAAATGCTTGCTGACTTGCATAAAAAACCTTCCATTGTCATTCTCGATTATTCATTAAGCGATATGAATGGGATGGATGTATTTAAACAAGTTAATGCTTTTTCCAATGAAATACCGGTTATCATGTTGTCAGGTCAAAGCAACGTTGAGATTGCAATAAATATGTTAAGAAAAGGAGTTCGTGACTATATTATAAAGAGCGAAGAGTGGGAAAACCGCTTGTTGGTTACCGTTCGAGCTCTAATGAAAACAGCGGCTTTGAAAACGGAAGTAGAAGAACTTAAGGAAGCGCTGGAAGAAAAATATCAATTTCAACATATTATCGGGGTCAGCGAGCCCATGCAGAAGGTTTTCAGCTTAATTAAAAAAGCCGCACAAACAAATATTACAATTTGCATTAGCGGAGCAAGTGGTACCGGTAAAGAACTTGTTGCCAGAGCTGTCCATTTTAATTCTACCCGTAAAAAAAAGGCGCTGGTATCTGTCAATATGGGCGCTATTCCAAAGGACTTAATTGAAAGCGAATTGTTTGGTCATGAAAAGGGCTCATTTACCGGCGCTTTAGCCCGTAGGATGGGTAAATTTGAAGAAGCAACTGGGGGTACGCTCTTCCTCGATGAAATCACCGAACTTGACTTTTCAATGCAAGTGAAACTATTGAGAGTATTACAGGAGCAGGAAATCACACGCGTTGGAGGAACAGGAAGAATTCCGATTGATGCAAGGATTATCGTTGCAACGAATAAACTTCTGGAAGAAGAGGTAAGTAAAGGAAGATTCAGAGAAGACCTGTACTACCGGCTTTACGGATTTCCAATAAATATGCCCTTATTGAAAGAAAGAGGGGATGATTGTCTTCTGCTTGCCAATCATTTCCTTAGAGAGTTTATAAAGTCGAATAAATTAGAGAAAAAGGAATTAAGCCCGGATGTTATAAGGATTATAATGAGCTATGGATGGCCCGGAAATGTCAGAGAATTAAAAGCCGTTGTCGAAAGGTCTGCTATTTTGGCAGAGGGTAAAGAAATTGGCAAAGAACATTTCATTGTTTCAAATATCATTCAACAGGGAGAAATCGAGTTGGATAATTATACCCTTGATGAAATCAAGGTTTTTATGATAAAACGATTGCTTAAAAGGTATAACAATGACATAGAGAAAGTAGCCGACCACCTGCAAATAGGCAGGTCCACTGTTTACAGATTGATGAAACCCGAAGGGGAACCCGCTGATACTCAAAATTAGTTTTCTCAAAATGAAACAATTTGTCCAAAAATTAGAAAATGGTATATAAAAACACGTTTATAAAGCATTATAAAGCACTTTTTTTTCTGGCACAGTATTTGAGCATATGATAATCGTACACGCCAGTGTACTTTTTTTCATAGGTAGATGGGGTCGATCAGGTATCTGATCGACCTTTTTTTTTGTGCCTATACCTATTCTCGTCAACTTAAAAGACCTCACCCCAGCCCCTCTCCAAAATGGAGAGGGGCAAAAAAAACACCAAGTGAAAACTATAAATTAGTTCATAATTTTTTAAATACTAAAGTTTACGGCTATGCCCTATGCCCCTATACCCCTATACCCCTATACCTTCTACCCCTCACAAATTCCACTTCGAACTCACACTGAAATAGGGATAAAAGTTTCTAATCACTGCATTTAATTCTTCTTCTGTATATAGGTGACCGGAGCCCGGTGCAATTCCTTCTTTATAACGGATGTAGTTTTTTGCAAACTGAAACCAGCAGGAAACAGAAAATGAAAATCTTTTTTTTGTAAATAAAAAACCAATGTCGGGACCCTGCTGTAAAACCATGGACTCAGCATAAATCATAACCGGCAATCCATTCAATTTTTGCAGGGTACCTGTCATGGTTTTACTCTGATAAAAAACACGATAACCTGTTTTTAAATTTCCTCTTGAAATTTTCTTTCCTAACGATAAAAAGTGATTCAGTTGAATTTCATCACTAAAGGTGGAATCGAGAGGACTTTCTGAAAATTTTTCCCAATTTAATCTGCTCAGAAAGTTTTCAGTGTGTACAAAAAGTAATTCCGATGAATGATTCTCATTCCAGAGGTATTTAAAATTCTGCGATGATAGAAACTGACGGTTGGAACGGTTTTTTTCCTGCTCAAAAAGTAAATTTTTTACCAGATAAGATACATTCAACCCGTAAAAACCACTCCAATAAAAATTGCCTGGGTTCCATTGAAATCCCGGAGTCAGTAAAAGCCCCTGTTGAACAAAATTAATATTGCTATTTTCGCTTTTAATAAATCGGTGTTCCCTGTAATTACCAGCCAGAGAAATGTTTGTTTTGAATATGGGGTTCCATTGCGAAACAAATCCAAGTTCGGTTTGATAATATACTTCATCGCGGTCCTGATTCTCTTTTTCACTGGGCGTATCAATCCGCAACAGTTGTCCCACACTGTTTAATTGTATTGAATGCTTTGCATTAATTCCATAGTTCGTGAGAATTCTCCATTCTTTTACCTCTTCATCTATATTTTTAATTTTTTCTGCTTCAAGTTCTTTAGTAAATGCCTCCGTAGAATTAAACAATGAATTTTCCAGTTCATAATCCCGGCTTCGGGTCACATCTGAAAAAGTAAACAAAATATTCAGGGTATTCCGGCTAAAACTGAGAGATTGTTTTGTGTTTAAACGTGACTCTTCAAAACGTGAGTTTTGTTTGTTCAAAAGGGAATCGTTAAATCTCCTGTAATTAAAATTCCGTTTAGGAAGTTCAAAACTGTTTTGAGAAGAAAAAGTAAGCCCTTTAAGCATTTCATAGTGGAATCCTAATCCGGTAATCATGGTATCGCTCACTATGCTTTGAATATTATTATTCAGGTAATCTTCTACTCTTCTGCTTTTATAGCCGAGCGAAAGAGAATAATCAGCTTGTGGATTGAGAAGTTGATTAAGATAACCCTCTATGTAATATTTATTATTGGAACGCGGATAAATCTGTGTTTGCAAAATGTTCCCTCTGATTCCAGTTTTAAATGTGCTGTCATTACGGATTTTCATAAGTAGATTGCTTCCATAAACTAACCCTTTGTCCTGCAGGGTGTCACGGGTGTCTTGCTGATACCCTAATTGAAAATCATTGATAAATACCCTCGACGGGGTGGCAATGCTGAAATTATTGATAAATCCACGGATGGATGTTTTACTGCCGTAATATTCATTTAAACTAATCTGCGGAATGTAATGGAAATTTTCATGGATGCGGTTGTAATGAAAAACATTCAAATTCATATCTCGCTTTACAAAAGAGTTCTCAGGAAGGTTTTCGTTGTACAACCAATCATTATCAACCGAGAAAAATGTAAAATCATTGTTTTTATAAGGATAGTATGTTAAAAACCGGTTAGTTAATCCGATGGTGCTGACACCAAGCCGGGAACTTGAAAAATCCCAACTTTTTTTTCTTGACGAATCAGTGTCACTTAAACTCATCTGAGCGTAAGAGGAGTACCCAAAAAATATCAATAAAATGAGGATAATTGAGCGGAGCATAGTTCAAACTTACATGAAAATTTTGATTTACACACGTACGAATGAAAATCCAGGTGCTTTTTAACCCCTCTCCATTTTTTTGGAGAGGGGCTGGGGTGAGGTCGGGTTTAATAGCGTATAAATTAAAAAATTTCATGGACATTTGCATTTGTGAACACCCAAAACAAAAAAACAGAGATTATAGTTGAGGGAATGACCTGCACGAATTGTGCAAAAACCATCAGCCATTTTCTTGAAAAAGAAAAAGCACAGAATATTCAAGTGGATTTTATCACCGGTGAAGCAAGTTTTTATTTGGATGAAAAAATTTCATTCGACAAAATAAGAACCGGAATAAATTCTCTTGGATACAAAGCCAGGGAAAAAAACAGCCGGATTCATTCTGAGCATGATTCAATACATGATTTTGCAAAACAATTAAAAATCAGGTTTTTTATCGCCTTGATTTTTACTCTCCCGCTTTTCTCTACCATGATTTTTCATTTACCGTTTAATTTTACCGGCACTTGGGTTTCCTATTTTCATATATTTCATAATCAGTGGTCGCAACTATTACTTTGTCTGCCGGTTTATTTTATCGGAGCAATTCAATTCGGAAAAAGCGCCTGGCATTCCTTAAAAGAAAAAATTCCAAACATGGATGTGCTCATTATTACCGGTTCTTCAGCGGCATTTATATATAGTGTGCTTGCCATGTTTTGGGGGGGCGATTTGTATTTTGAAACTTCGGCTTCCATTATTACGCTGGTATTGCTGGGTAATCTTCTCGAAAAAACTGCCGTTAAAAAAACCACTCACGCCATAGAGCAATTATCCAAACTTCAACCCAACATTGCAAAACGAATTGTCACAGATGCAAACGGGAATGAAAAAATCGAAGAAACCGGATTTGAGAAAATTGCAGAGAATGATATACTCGTGTTGCATAGCGGCGATGCAGTTCCCGTTGATGGTGTAATAGAAGAAGGCACTGCTGTTTTTGACGAATCCATGATTACAGGAGAAAGCATACCTGTCAGCAAAAAAAACGGAAATAAAGTGTATGCCGGCACCTTGGTTTCTGATGGAAATCTTAAGTATAAGGCAACCGGCAATGCGGATAATTCCATGTTGAGTAAAATTATTGAATTGGTAAAATCGGCTCAGCAATCCAAACCGGAAATCCAGGCAATTGGTGATAAAATTTCCTCCATCTTTGTGCCGGTAGTAATAGGAATTTCCTTTTGTTCTTTGATTACTATGTTCATCTATCACTCTTTTTTTAATGAACAGATGGTAGCTGTTGCCATTAAATTATCAGTCATGTCTGCAATTGCGGTACTCGTAATTTCCTGCCCCTGTGCGATGGGATTAGCAACTCCCACTGCATTGATAGTGGGAATTGGAAGAGCCGCCCGAAACGGAATTCTGATAAAGGGAGGAAAGACCCTCGAAAAATTCGCAAATATTAAAACGATTGTCTTTGATAAAACAGGAACGCTAACTAACGGAGAATTCAGAATCAGAAATATCAAAATGTATCAAAATAATGATACAGATATGAATACCCTTATATATAATATCGAAAAACATTCATCTCATGTAATAGCAAAGTCGCTGGCTAAAAATTTTCATTCGGAAAAAGTATTATCATTTAAAACAATTACAGAGCAAAAGGGAATAGGTATGCTTGCGGTGGATGAAAACAACCGTGAATATAAAATTGGTTCAAAGGAAATCGTAATTGAAAATATAGAATGTCCGCACGATATTTATGTAGTTGAAGATGGTAAAATACTTGCCGGTATTGACATGGAAGATGAATTAAAACCCGATGCTGTAACTATTGTTCAATGGTTTAAATCAAAGGGAATTCAACCTGTGCTTTTAAGCGGGGATAAGAAAGAAAAATGCATAGCGGTAGCAAATCGTTGTGGCATTGAAAAGGTATTTTATGAAAAACTACCTGATGAAAAACTTTCCATTATTGAAAAATTAACTTCAGAAGGATTTACAGCCATGGTAGGAGATGGAATTAATGATGCACCGGCATTATCAAAAGCAACCATCGGAGTGTCACTGAGCAATGCCACTGATATAGCTATTCATTCAGCCGATATTGTTCTTTTGCATGGAAAATTGAATACATTGGTGACGGCTTTTCAGTTATCCCGCAAGACGCTTCAAACCATAAAACAAAATTTATTCTGGGCTTTCTTTTATAATGTAGTAGCCATACCGGTAGCTTTTGTGGGGTTATTACAGCCCATAATAGGAGCCGCCGCCATGGCGCTTTCTGATGTAGTGGTGATTGGAAACTCATTACGCTTACGATATAAATGACCTCACCCCAGCCCCTCTCCAAAATGGAGAGAGGTGAAAGAGACTCTGGATAGATTCAAAATGACCTCACCCCAGCCCCTCTCCAAAATGGAGAGGGGTGATTGGGATCCTGGATTGATTCAAAAATGTCAGCATGCTCATATCCTTTCTAACCCACACGGGTTCCCGCAGTTTACAATATTTTCAGCTCGCAAGGTTTAGTGCTTTATTTTTGATTTCAATTTTACTTGCGCGGCTGTCCGGAGATAAAATTTTAATCAGTCAATATGAACTATTTTTATTGATAGCCGGTACCTTCACTTTCTTTTGGGTGAATGGAATTTTGAAAGCATTTCTACCTTACTATAGTCAGGCAGACATACTAAAAAGAAAAGAGATAGTTTTTCATAATTTTCTATGGCTTTGTCTATGCAGTATTTTTTCATCTACTGCAATATATTTTACGGGCACCTTACTATATCCATCGTTAAATCAGGAATACCTGTTATGGTTGGTTATTTATACTTTTTTTTCCGCTCCTTCTTATTTTACGGAATACCTGCTGTTTGCTGAAAATAAACGGAAAACGCTTGTCCTATTCAGTACAATTACTTTCATCCTAATGGTTTTTGCAGTTATTATTCCTGTTTTTATGGGAAAGCCGTTTGTTTATTCCTTATATGCACTTGTAATTTTTAGCATATTGCGATTTTTTTATTTAGTTATGTTAATCGGCAAATCTGCAAAACCCGCTTTTAATTTCAACTTATTTATGGAGTCGGCAATTTATTTTTTTCCCATTTTGCTCATTACACTTGCCGGAGGATTTGCTGATTATTTTGATAATATATTAGTAAGCAATTTATTTACAAAAACTGATTTTACGCTGTTCAGGTATGGTGCCAGAGAATTCCCCATCATTTTATTACTGGCAAATGCGCTTAGTATATCTTTTTCATCTCAGATAGCAACCGGGCTTAAAAACAATACGCTGAATAAGGAGTTACTAAATCTTAAAAAAGAATCCTTGCAGTTAATGCATATTGCCTTTCCCTTAACCATTCTGCTGATGATTTTTTCAGAGCCATTATTTAATTTATTGTATGGGGAATCGTTCAGGGATGCGGTCTTTATTTTTAGGATTTATCTTTTGCTTGTAATCAGCCGGGTTGTTTTTCCGCAGGCAGTTTCATCCGGTTTATTATTAAACAAGATGATGGCAACGGTTTCAATAATAGAACTATGCGTACACGTTTCACTAAGCGTCCTGTTTATCAACATCTTTGGAATCAAGGGGGTTGCTTATGCCTCATTGATAGCTTTTATGCTTGAAAAAATAGTGTTAGGGTTGTATCTCAAAAGAAGAAATAACATTCATTTTTCGGATTATATTCCAACAGGATGGTTTCTGATATACAGTGGTACATTAATTATTGTTTTTTTAACCGATTTTTTCTAACTTGCGAAAGTTTTTTAGAAATGCCCTTTAATCAAAATCACATGAAAACAAACTTCCTCATTTATTTGCTACTCTTAATCGGAATCCCTTGCACGATTTCCGCGCAAAACAGAGTGTATAGAAATTCTGATATTCCAAAATACAGAAAAGCAGTGTCTGTTGCTTCTCTCCCCCGTATTTCCGGAAGAGAAAAAATTAACATAGATCCCATCAAAAAGACACGCCCTTTAAAACAAACCCATGCCAGAGGCACTCAGGGAATTACCGGCGAAGTGGTGGGAATAACCAAATATGATTTACAGACAAACGCGTCAGTTTGCCGTCGAATTATTCGCCATGAGAATAACAAAATTACTACTACATGGACACGCGGGTTAGATGGTTCACCATCCTTTGATGACCGTGGGACTGGTTATAACTATTTTGATGGTAGCTCATGGGGACCTGATCCTACTGAAAGAATTGAAGCGGCACGATGTGGATGGCCAGAACCCATTTTGACAAGAAATGGCAATGAAATGGTTGTTTCTCATTATGCAGTTTCTTCTGCAAACCCTAACGGGTTAAACATAGCTTCCAGACCAATAGAAGGAGGAGGATCCTGGACTAATAAATGGATTACGCAAGTATCTGATACCGGCGCTACCTGGCCTCGAATGGCAAATACAGGTGATACAATTCACATTATCGCAAGCCGTCTGGGAAGCAGTTATAATAATGTAAATAGCGGCATTGCTTATTTCCGGTCATTCAACGCCGGCTTAAGTTATACTGGTCCTGTTAAATTACCCGGAATGGATACTATTAATTTTAAAGCCGCCGGAAGTATTGGTGGGGACTCTTACGCAATGGATTCACGAGGAAATACAGTTGTTATCGTAGCCGGTGAAGATAAAACAATACTTTTCAAATCCAATGATGCCGGTGTGACATGGGATACTACAACTATTCTTACACATTCTGATACGATATTTTTTTCATCCGGTGACACCGTTCTGAATGCTAATCGATATGCCTCCGATGGTTCATTCTCCGTAGCATTGGATAGTAATAACATAGCGCATGTTTTTTTTGGGGGTAGATTCTCTTTTAACAGAAATGATACATTATACTTTTATTCATGGTCAACACTGGAATTAATGTATTGGAATGAAAACATGGATAAACCGGAAAGTATCAATACAGCACGAATTAAAGATGATAATGGCGATGGTCTTATTACATTAAGGGATGATAGTATTTATCAGAACAATGTGACTAACGAAATTTATTCACCCGCCTTGATTTCAATGCCTTCTGCCGCTGTGGGTCCTGATGGAACTATCTATTGTGTTTATTCCTCCATAGTTGAAAATACAAACAGCACCGGTAATGACGATGGAGAACTTTACAGGAATTTGTTTGCAGTCGCATCTCATGATGGAGGAAATAGCTGGTCTTATCCTGTTCACATCACTAAAGAAGAATTTTCCGGTAATGAGTATCAATCCATTGAAGCAGTGTATGGATCCTTAGCCAAAAAAGTGGATGATAATTTACACATTCTTTATCAAAAAGATGATTTACCGGGAGTTGCTGTAACGAAAGTCGGAGAAACGACACCGAAGGACTACGACCATGATTTTGTAGATAATGAAATCCGTTATGTCACTATTCCAACGTGTCGTTTTAATGCTCGATTTGCAGAGTCAGACACATTTATTTGTGGGCAAGGGTCAGTACAGTTGCATGCGAGTGGTGGCACTACTTATCGTTGGAGCCATCCTGAATTTTTAGATGATTCTACCAGTGCAAGTCCTACCATCACTTTAGGAAAAAATGTGCCGGATGATTATGATAATTATTTTGTAGTGACAGTCAGTGACAGCAACGGTTGTGAAAGTAAAGCGGAAGTGGGGGTTTTTCTTATCAGAGCGAAAGCCGGTCCGGATGTCGCAGTATGCAGTGGTGAAGCGGATACCATTAAAGCCGTTCCAATGCTAATTGGAAATTTTTCATGGACTCCCACTACAGGACTTACTGACACTAGTTCCTTTAGCCCACTTGCTTCACCAGGTTTAACTACTAATTATATTCTAGAAGTAAACGTTGGTAGTTGCACAGATGCAGATACAGTAACTGTCAGAGTTGTAGATCTTCCTGCAGTCAGTTTTACAGCCAGTAAGAATTCAGGGGGAAAAAACGATACCATAACTTTTACAAACACAACTACCGGTAGCCCTTCTGATTATAGTTTTAAATGGACCTTTGGTGATGGTAAAACCGATGTTAAAAATTGGTCAACAAGTCATGCATTTACTAACGTTGCCGCATATAATGTTACACTATCCATAACCGATACCTTGTCAGGTTGTAGCAATTCTTTTACAAAGATCATAAGCATCGGATTGGGTATTAATGAAAACAATTATCCTGAAGGAGTGTCACTGAATCAAAATAAACCAAACCCGTTTGATGAAGAAACTGAATTTTCGTTAAGTGTCACTGAGGAATCTCACGTAAATTTTTATATTACCAATCTTTTGAACCAGAAAATTATAGATATTACGAAGGGAGATTTTTTACCCGGCAGTTATCAATTTAAGATTTCTACAAAAGAACAGGGTTTAAATAAAGGGGTTTATTTATATCATCTCGAAACAGATAATGGAAGGATTTCAGGTAAGATGATGGTGCAGTAAGGGTGGGGTGAAGCGGCACGGTGCTCCGTGCCGCTGAAATGGGTGTGTAGCGGCGCGGTGCTCCAATACGCTGAAAATATCACAAACGTTTACCAAGATTTGTTATAATACTATCTTTCCATACCACAAAATCGCCATTTTCAATGTGTTTACGGGATTCTCTCATCAAACCAAAGTAAAAATTAAGATTATGCAAACTGCCTATTTGCGCTCCTAATAATTCTCCCGTCATAAACAAATGTCTTACAAATGCCTTCGAATAATCCCGGTCAGCAACTAATTCAGATTGTTCATTCAGCGGACTAAAATCATTTTTCCATTTTTCATTTTTAATATTAATGATACCATTGCAGGTGTAAAATAATCCATGCCTTCCGTTTCGGGTAGGAAGCACACAATCAAACATATCCACTCCGTAACTAATACATTCAAGAATATTTTCAGGGGTTCCAACACCCATTAAATATCTTGGTTTATCCTGAGGAAGAATTTCACAAATTAGTTTTGTCATGGAATACATTTCATTTACCGGCTCCCCAACAGACAGGCCTCCTATTGCATTTCCTGGCAAATTTTTTTCAGCCACAAGTTCCGCCGACTTCCTTCTCAATTCTGGATAAATACCCCCCTGAATAATAGGAAACAAATGCTGATCGTATTTATAATGGTTTTCCGTTGTATGAAATGCATTAATATTTCTGTCTAACCAACGATGGGTTAATTCCATTGATTTATTTACCGACTGAAAATCTGTTTGATAAGATGGACACTCATCAAATGCCATTAGGATATCCGCCCCGATTTTTCGTTGAATATCAACGACACTTTCCGGAGAGAAAAAGTGTTTGGATCCATCTATATGCGAGCGGAATTCTGCGCCTTCTTCTGAAATTTTAAATTGTTTTGTGAGGGAAAAAATCTGAAATCCTCCGCTATCTGTCAGAATTGGATTTTTCCAATTTGTAAATGCATGTATTCCTCCTGCTTTTTGCATTACATCGGTACCGGGACGAAGGTAAAGATGATAGGTATTGCAAAGCATGATTTCAGATCGTAATTCATCCTTTAGCTCTTTGAAATGAATGGATTTTACATTGGCGCCAGTTCCTACCGGCATAAATACCGGTGTTTGAATAATACCATGTGCCGTATGAATTTCACCGGTTCTGGCAGAAGAGTGTGGGTCTTTGGATTTATTTTTAAAAAACATGATAGGGAGATATCGAAAGACAAAATTATTAAAAATTTCCAACTTTCTTACTAATAAACCCGTTTTTCCCTACATTTGCAATCTATGGAAAATTCCATTGATAAATACCAACCTGTTATAGGTCTTGAAATTCACGCTCAACTTTCGACAAAGAGCAAGGCATTTTCTTCCGACTCGGCTGAATATGGCGAGCTACCTAATTCACATATCAGTGCCATCACATTAGCGCATCCGGGAACGTTGCCACGATTGAATAAAGAAGTAGTTAATTTCGCTATAAAATTAGGACTTGCGACTCATTCCGAAATCAACAAGTATAATATTTTTGCCAGAAAAAATTATTTTTATCCCGACTTGCCTAAAGGGTATCAGATAAGTCAGCATACAGGCCCTGTTTGTTCGAATGGTTCTGTCACCATTAAGAATAAATCAGGTGTAAAAAAGCAAATTGGACTTATCCGTATTCACATAGAAGAAGATGCAGGAAAATCCATGCACGACCAGGATCCGGAGGACTCATTAGTGGATCTTAATCGCGCGGGAGTGCCACTGCTTGAGATTGTTACAAAGCCGGAAATTTATTCATCGGAAGAGGCACATTTATTTTTATCGGAAATGAGAAAATTGCTCAGATATTTGGAAATATGTGATGGAAATATGGAAGAGGGTTCCATGCGTTGCGATGCCAATATTTCGATTAAGAAAAAAGAAGATGAAAAATTAGGTACTCGAACGGAAGTGAAGAATCTGAATTCTTTTAAAAACATCCGTTCAGCTATTGAATATGAGATTCAACGCCAGATCGAACTCATTGAATCCGGAAACAGGGTAAAACAAGAAACACGCCGTTTTGATGCCCATTCAGGCAAAACGTTTGTGTTGCGTTCCAAAGAACAAGCGGATGACTATCGTTATTTTCCGGAGCCCGATTTATCTCCTGTGGTTATTTCCGCTGAGTGGATAGAGCAGATACAACGGCAAATGCCGGGTCTCCCGGAAGAATTATATGAAAAATATGTAAATCAGTTCGGATTATCTCACTATGATGCGGTAGTGATTACCGAAACAAAAGAAATAGCTCTTTATTTTGAAGAATTAGTCATGCACACTTCAAATTATAAATCCGCCGCTAACTGGGTTACTGTCACTGTAAAATCTTATTTGAATGAATTAGGAATAGGCATCCATGAATATCCGGTGTCACCCGTTAAGATTGCTGAATTAATCAATATGATAGATAATCAATTAATAAGCAACCATATTGCTGAAAAGCAGATTTATCCGTTGATGTTAACCCATAAAGAAAAGATGCCCGGAGATATTGCGAAGGAAATGAATTTACTTCAAACGAATGACACCGGTTTATTAAATGAACTTGTTGAAAAAGCAATTGAAAAGTATCCGGAAAAAATTCTTGAATATAAAAACGGGAAAAAGGGGTTGCTTGGTCTTTTCGTGGGAGAAGTCATGAAATTAAGCAAAGGAAAAGCGGAACCAAAGGCGGTAAACCGGTTAGTACTTGAGAAATTGGAAGGGAATTGAGGGGAGCATGGACACTAGTAATACAATAGTAATGCAATAGTAATACAATAGTAATGCAATAGTAATACAATAGTAATGCAACAGTAATACAATGGTAATGCAACAGTAATACAATGGTAATGCAATGGTAATACAATCGTATTAAAACTGAATTACAATTGTATTACAATCGTATTACAACTGTATTACAAAAGTATTAACAAATAGAAATATATCAATATTCATACATGAAAAAATCGCTATTCATTTATTTTATTTTCCTGTTTTTATCAGATTCCTGTCAGAACGGAAGTCATAGAAATTCAGGATATTCTATTAAGGGGACTGTTCATGGAGGACCCCGGGAAGAAATTTATCTATGGGAATACCAATGTGGCGCCATTAAAAAAATTGATTCCGCGAGAATCGAAAATTCTCAATTTCATTTATCTTCAAACAAGCCGTTGACTAAAGGATTTTATAGAATTGGCTTCAATTACAGAACGTTTGGGGATATAATTTTATCGGATGAATCCATAAAATTTACAACCGACTATGATCACTTCGGTGAGAATATGGTGATAGAAAATTCCAAGGAGAATGAAATTTATTTTGGGTTCTTAAAAAAGAAAAAAATGATACTCGGCAAAATCAATGATTTAAGGGAAAAAGCCGCTAATCTAACGTTGGGTGGCGGAACTCCGGATCAAAGGGAAATGACACGGCTCGAAAACGAATTTTCTTTGCTTGAAACCGAGCAAATTAATTTATTGCAACAAACCGGCGCAGAAAATCCCGAATCATTTATGGCGATTGTGGCACAAGTGGCAAAGGTTCCCAACCGGATGGCAAATCCAGAAACCGGTAAAAATTATTCGAATGACGCTGACTTTTTACACGACCATTATTTTGATTTAATAGATTTTTCGAAGGAGGAAATAATCCGTGGTCCCATGCTCGAAGAAAAATATTTCACGTATCTGAAACTATATGCCGAGCAAACTAAAGAAGGACACTGGAAAGGGTTAGAATTGATTATGGAAAAGACCTCTGTAAATACAGTGGTTTTTCAGGCAACCATGAATTATCTGTTATCTGCTTTTGAAAATTACCAACCCACCGATTTATTCATTCGACTTGCCGAGAAGTATGTTTCAGCTTTTCCCAACGATAGTAGAACACCCGGTTTGACACTTAGAATTAAAGATGAAAAAAAGTTAGAAACAGGAGGAATGGCACCGGAGCTTGCACTTAATAATCCAAACGGAAAATCCTTAAAATTATCGGCATTACGAGGGAAAATCGTATTAATAGATTTCTGGGCATCCTGGTGCAAGCCATGCAGAGTTGAAAACCCAAATGTTGTGAGATTGTATTCTAAATTCAAAAACCACGGTTTTGAGATTTATTCCATTTCATTAGATGTAGAAAAGGATCGTTGGGTAGCCGCTATCAGCGACGATCAAATGAAATGGGAAAATCATGTCTCTGATTTAAACGGATGGAATTCTCAGGCGGCAGTGCTTTATAATGTAAAAGGCATCCCACATACTATTTTGCTTGACAGGGAAGGAAAAATTATAGAAAAAAATTTACACGGGGAGGAATTAGAGAAGAAATTGGAAGAAATTCTGGGGGTAATGCCTGTCAACTAAACTTTAATCCAAAAAGTCACTTCAAAACGCAGGCATTGTTATCAATTGTCACGACCTAAAAATACTATTCACCTGCTTTTGTCCATTTCATTATTTTAATTTGTGCTTCTATCAAATCTTCCAATTCTTTTAGTACAACCGGTCCATCCCAACGATTTGTGACACTCTTTAATGCGCCGCTACGTGTTCGCAATGTAGTAATGGTGCTGGGAACGTCAGTGATATTGGAATCATATCTGTCATTCATGTCAAAAAATCCTATGCTTTCAGCTTTATTAACAATTTTAATTAATGAATCGTGGGAAAGTGAAGAAGTAAAAGAACCAATATATTCAACAAAATTTCGTCCCTTATAATTTGCAGATCCATTGGCATAAATATCTACTTTATATATGGGACACCTTCCAAAACAGGCAGTTCTTTCAAAACTAAGTACAAGTTGGCTGGCTGGAAATTCGTAATTGAGATTAATTCCTTTGGAATTTGAAAAGCTTGTTTCAGTAGTTTTAGAATCAGTGCTAGGTTTTGAATCTTTACGGCATTTTTCTCCGGTAAATGTAAATACTACGAAAAAATATACTAGTATAAACTTCAATAATAAATTTGAGCTACTCATAAATTTGAAGGAAATCGTATTGTATTGACACGATGCACTGTTTCAATACACAGTAAATAAATTTAAAAAAATAATAAAATATTTAAAATGTTTCTCACTTTCCAACCTCCTTCTCAGAAATCCGTTTTATAAAATCAGCCACTTGTTCAACACCGATTCTTTTGGCAAGAATCTTTTTCTCTTTATCGAGAACATAAACGACCGGTGTGGAATATATATCATATAATTTCCTGAAGTTGGTACGATGGTACATATCGTTCACATTTATCCAATCCGTTAACCCTTTTTCTTCAATAAATTTTTTCCAGCCCTCTTCCTTCTGTTCAATGTTAACTGCAAAAACTTCCAGCCCTAATGCTTTCAGTTCTTTATATTTCTCATGCAATATTGGAATTTCCTTTTTACAATGTCCGCAGTCAGAATCCCAGAAAACCAAACAGGTGTATTTAGCATTTACACTGTAAAGAGAAACGTCCTTTCCACTTAAATTTTTCATCACCAGCCCAGGAGCAAGATTTCCGATGAGTGCATTCTTAACGGTCAATGCCCTATCCGTAATTTTAGCTAAAACGGCAGAATCAACCCAATATGCTCTGTGGGTTATGTAATATTTCTCAACCATGTGCACAAAAACAGCATCCATTCCCATAATGTTGGATGTTTCATACGTATTGGTAATATACCAAACGATATACTTGAATAATTCTTTATCAGCGCTTGCTTTTTCAATAATCATATCAGCTTCTTTTTTAATAGAATCTGGAATTTGAATCACGAGGTTAGAAAAATAAAATTTTAATTTATTGTGAAAAATAGGGGTATAAAGAATTCTTCCGTCTGAAAAATCTATGTTGGCTAAGTAATGACTTTTATAATAATTAAATGACCAGGTGGAGTCCTTTCTCCCATTGGGCAATAAAGGCGCCTCCGGAACATCCGGTTCTGAAGATGCTTTGATCACTTTCGCAATAAAATAACCTTCCTTTTCTTTCATAAAATTTGTTTTGAAATTGTGAACTTCTTTCTCTATTGCTCCTAACTGTTTTTTCAGGAGTGTCACTGAGTCCTTTTGTACCTGAGTTAATTCGACAGGCGTTTTTGACGAATCTTTTTTATCAGTTAACTTTCTATATGCCTTTCTCAATGGCTCATCCTCTTTTTGTTTTTGTCCTACCCATTTCAGATATTCATAGAACACTGAATTTTCCGCGGAATTGTTCACGATAACTTTTTCCTGTAATTCCCGGGAAGTATCGGTTTCCATGTAGAATATCTGAGTACTATCCATTATCAGTTCAAAAAAACGCTTATCGGGCAATACAACGAGGTAAATTCCACCCGGAAGTTTTTTATCACCTTCAAATACCATCAAACCCTCTTTATCTACTTTAGCAGTATCCCTCAGATATTGTTTATCGCCATAATAATTGGCGAGTAAACAGATAGTATCCTTTAATCCTCTTATTTTGACTTTTATTTCGTAACCAGTGTTCCCCGTTGATTTCTTGTCTTTAGATTTTTGCTTTTGCGAAAAAGCAGGTTGTATGAATAAGCAGATTGAAATTAATGTTAATATATTTTTTATCATATACAAATTTAGTTGCATTTATTTTTAATAATAGAGAAAGTTTTTACGAAACAAAAATAATACAGTTTTTTGAATTATCTAGGGCTTAAACCTTGAAGGTTAACTTGCGCCTCTGACCCTTACTAAACCTTGCAGGTTTCCTTTCTCCTTTCTCCTTTCTCCTTTCTCCTTTTACCTTTCCCCTTTCCCTACTTCCCCCACAAACTTCTCCATTTCATTTCAATTACGCCTGTAAACGCTTCAGTAAAAATTCCTTTCGACATTTTGGATTCTCCTCGTGTTCTATCGGTAAAAACTATGGGGACTTCCTTGATTTTAAATCCCAGCTTCCATGCATTAAATTTCATTTCTATCTGAAAAGCATATCCCACAAACTGAATGGTATTAAAGTCAATTTTTTCGAGGACATTTCTTTTATAACAAATAAAACCGGCTGTACTGTCATGAATGGGCATGCTGGTAATTACACGAACATATATGCTTGCAAAATAGGATAAAAGAACCCGCCCTAAGGGCCAATTTACTACATTTACACCTTTAATATACCTCGAACCGATAGCCATGTCATTTCCGTCCCGTTCACAGGCATCCCGTAAGGCAATTAAATCTTTCGGATTATGCGAGAAATCAGCATCCATTTCAAAAATCAAATCAAAATGATGTTGCAACGCCCACTTAAATCCATGTATATAGGCGGTTCCCAATCCTAATTTACCGTTTCTGCTTTCAAGATGTAACTTATCTTTAAATTTCGTCATTAGATTTTTAACAATTTCAGCAGTGCCATCTTTGGAATTATCATCTACAATAAGAACCTCAAACCCCTGTTCTAAGCCGAATACGGCATGAATGATTGCTTCAACATTTTCAGCTTCATTGTAAGTGGGAATTATGACTAAGCAGGAACTCATGAGTATATCAGAATATTGTTTGTTTTTGCAAATATATTTATAATATGACAAAAAATTATGGTTAAATGGTTAAAATGTTATATGGTTAAAATGTTAAATGGTTGAGTAAAAACCATCTAACCATCCAACAATCTAATCATTTAGCCATTTAACCATCAAACCATCAAACCATCCAACTATCCAACCATCTAACCATTTAATCATTTATGTTTGTAAATTTGCCGAATGAAAACCGCCAAAAAAAGAAAATGCATTTTTTTAGACCGCGATGGTGTTATCAATGAAGAGAGCGGTGACTACATCGCTCGCGTGGAAGATTTGAAAATAATCAACGGAGTATCCCAGGCATTACAACTACTAAAATCACACGGATATTTATTGATTGTGATCACCAATCAGGGTGGTATTACTGAAGGTTTGTTCACCAGAGAGCAATTGAAAGTTATTCATGACGAAATTCAAAAAAGATGTGCAAAATCAATTGATGCTTTTTATTACAGTCCCTGTCGTTCACGTTTTAGTGCATCCTTAGTCCACAAACCGGGAACGCTATTGTATGAAAAAGCCATTTCTCAATTTAACATTGACATATCAAAATCCTGGATGATTGGCGATACGGAGAGGGACATTATTGCCGGAAAAAAAATGAATCTTAGAACAATTTTAATTTCAGATAAGGAGGAATCATTTAAGGAAGATTATAAAACTAAAAATTTAATATCTGCGGTGGATTTAATAATTGGGATATCATGAATTTACTATACTGCAATCGGTATAAATTTTCGTGTAACTCTGTTCATTGTTCCATTGCTACATTGTTTCATTGTTGTGCTGAAATCATGGGGTCAATTAACAATGAAACAATAGAGCAATATGTCAATATAGACATTTGCTGAAATTTGTTCCGTTTAAAGTATAAATAAATTTCTTTCTCCCTATCCTTCCGTTTCCGAAAAGATAATCCCATTTTTCTCTAATTCATTCAGAACCGGAAGGTAGATTTCTTTATAAACCGGTATTCGTACCCCCCTTAATGAAATTTTTCCCTGTAAAAAAAGTTTTACCGTGATGGCTAAAGGCAACCCTACGGTTTTTGCCATGGCGGTTAATTGCGAATTTTCACCTTTTACTACCAATGAACTTGAAATATGTTTTTGATTGCCGTTACTGTTTATATATGAAAATTCATGATGCATGACTACCATGTCTTTATCATTAGGATTCATTTTCCATTTTGATTCGAGAAGATTTTGCAAAATCATCGCCGGACTGGCTTTTTCAAGAGGAATTTTTTCATCCGATGCTATTCCTGTCCAGAGAAAATTTTTATATGCTGTGGAGTCAGCAGCAACATTCGCAACAGAACAAATTTTTTCGGAGAGAGTTTTTCCTTGAGAATGTGGTAGCAAACTTTCAATCAATTCCTTATAACTCATGTTTTTTGAATTTTCTATCTGGTAGGAATCATCCGTTAGTCCAAGTTTTATAAAAATATCCCATGAATTGCAAAAATCGGGTGAACGCAATGTTCCCCTGAGCATGGTTGATATATCTTCAATCCCATATATTTTCCTGTATCCTATCGAATCCCTGTTAGGATATGCTTCATAAGTCCCGGCTCCTTCCACCTCGACGATTTCTGAATTTGTAAAAATCCGGTTATAGGGGACATATTTGTACTTTCCATTTAACAAATATTTTGCAGTTCCTTGTCCGGCTAAAATCACATTCCTGGGATTCCAGGTAAATTTATAATTCCATGGATTATCATTACATTCAGGGGCTATCAACCCGCCGCAATAGGATTTAAACGAAATTAATTTTCCATTTTTCGCTTTTATTTTGTGGATTATTTTTATAGCCGAAATGTGGTCAATGCCGGGGTCTAACCCTATTTCATTCATAAACAACAGGTTATTTTTTTCTACCGGCTCATTCAATCTCTGGATTTCGGGCGATATATAGGAAGCTGTAAATAAATGTTTTTTCAATTCCAGGCAATCAGTTGCAACCAGAAAATGAAGATCGGGAGGCAATAATGAAATAACTATGTCAGAATCGGATACTAAATGGTATCTTTGTTCGGGTTTTAGAATATCAACCCCAAGGGCGGTTGAACAGGGGTGATTATTGGTTTTTTCATTGGCAAGTTGAATGGTTTTATCCACTACGGTTACTAACCAATTTTCTTTGTCAGCATTTTCGAGCAGATAATTTATCAGATAAAAGGAAGACCTTCCGGCTCCCAGTATAAGAATTTTTTTTATGTTCATAATTTCCAAAATTAGTAATAAATTTGTAACTTTCACTAAAAAAGATGCCCACTCTCCACGAATGTCCCGTTTGTAATAACCCGGATTTGGATGAATCGCTACGCCACTGCCCTAAGTGCGACAGCGACCTCGAAATATTTGAAAATATTAAGAAGTTTGACGCTGACCGGAAATCTTCCGGTAAATTAAAAAGTATTTTTATCATCTTATCCGGAGTTTTACTGGCTGGAGTGGTGTTTCTCTTATTTAGTCCCAGAAAATCCAGCGATGCAGTTTCAGCGGCGGAAATGGAATTATTTAAAAAAGAAAATGAAGGTCTAAAAAACAAAATCACTCAATTGGAAAAGCAAGCAGATGATTTTTCTAAAAAAGAAGAAGAATGGAAACAAAAAGAAAAGTTGGCTCTTGAATCAAAAGAAAACAACACCGTTGAAAAAAAGGATATACCGGTTGTAGCCGCTACAAAAGAAATTAAAAAAACAGAACCTTCGAAAGAAAAAGTGCCTGAAAAAAAAGAAATTAAAACACCAGACGTAACTAAACCAAAACCTGTTGAACCAAAACTGGTTGAAAAAAATGCAGTAGTTGCGGAGAAAAAAAAGAAATCAAATCAGGAAGAGAAAATCGTCAAACAGCCGGAAAAACAAAAAAATCAGCCGGTGAGTGAAAATATTGTTCCTAAAGAAACTCCCCAGAAAGAAAAAGTTAAACCAGAAAAAATTAAAACAGCAGAAAAATTACCTGTTAAAAATGAAAAGAAGATCACCAATGAAAATAAAACCGACTTGGTTAATAACATTAGTAAACCGTCTTCTCCTGCACCTGGCAAAGGGGATTATAAAAATTATTCTTTAAATGAATTGCAAAATATTATTTCCGAAAAGAAAATACAGCAATCAACCATTATAACGGACACCGCTCTTATTAAAATAGACAGTTTGCAAAAATTGAAGTTAAAAAAAGCACAGGAAATGAAAGATTCCAAAAAGAAAGAATCCGAAAAAGAAACAGAAAAAAAAGAGCCCGAAAAGAAAAATGATTCTGGAAAGAAAGAGGACTCGGGATGGTAATTCAATAGATATCTTGCATAATGCAGTTTTTTCAACGCAAAGACACAAAGAAACAAAGTTAGTTGGAATTAAAACTTTTAAACCATGGCAACAAAAATAAATTACGCAGAAGAAATTACCGGCAAGGTAACTAATCTTTATTCCAATCTGCTTACCATTAAGCTCGAATTGGAAAACCGGAATAAAGAAATCTCAGAGTTGAAAAGCAAAATCGAAAGTTTACAATCAGATATTGAGAACAAGAAAAACGAAGTAGAATTAAAAAATAAGGAAATCACAAATGTAAAATCAGAAGTGACCGTGGTACGGCTTCAAAATTCGAAATTAAATTCAGAAATCATCAAATACACCAATGAAAATAGTGAATTAAAAAGAGAAATACATACCTTAAAAGAAGCAAGCGACAAGTTACAAACCGATAAAAATGCTTTAGAAGAAGCATTAAATGCAATGAACCTGAAAGTTATTGAGTTGGAAAATACCATAAATGATTTGAGAGAAACCCGCGAAGAAGTAGAAGGGGAGGGATTATAACAAATCTCTAACCCCTCTCCACTTTGGAGAGGGGCTGGGGTGAGGTCTTCACCGCTTCATGAATCCTCAACATCTCTTCTGCCTTTTCCACCATTGTTTTCGAACCAATATAAAGCGGAGTGCGTTGATGAAGAGTTGTTGGTTTTATTTCCAACATTCTGTTAATACCATCACTGGCTTTTCCACCTGCTTGCTCTATAATGAATGAGAGAGGAAATGCCTCGTACAACAATCTTAATTTACCGGTTTTGAGCTTTTTAGTAGCAGGATAAATATAAATTCCCCCTTTCAACAGATTCCGGTGAAAATCGGCAACCAGCGAACCGATATATCTGCACGAATAGGGACGATAAGTTTCTTTGTCTGTTTCTTTACAATAATCAAGATATGCTTTTACCCCTTCGGTCATCTCCATCGCAAGCCCCTCATTGATAGAATATATTTTTCCTGCATCTTTAATTTTCATGTTCGGATGCGATAAAAAAAATTCGCCAAGAGAATGTTCATACGTGAAACCGTTTACCCCATGACCGGTGGTGTAAACAAACATGGTGGAAGAACCAAAAATTATGTATCCGGCGGCAACTTGTTGCGTTCCACCCTGCATGAAATCTTCAATGGTACCGGGAGTATTTATGGGAGACATTCGCCGGTATATGGAAAAAATAGTCCCCACCGATACATTTACATCAATATTGGACGAACCGTCTAAAGGGTCTATGGCAACTACGTATCTGCCTTGATACTTTTCAGTATCAATGATGGTGTCGTTTTCTTCAGAGGCAATCACACAGGTTTCACCGCCATTTTTTAATGCACGGATAAAACGGATATTGGCAATCACATCCATTTTCTGTTGTTCTTCCCCTTGCACATTAATGGCTCCATACGTACCGGAAATATTTATCAACCCTGCGCGGTTTATTTCCCGGTTTACAATTTTTGTTGCAAGGGCAATATCTCTCAATAATTGAGATAATTCTCCGGTTGCGTAGAGAAAATCCTGCTGGCGCATCATTATGAAACGGTCCAGGGTGGTTCCTACAGGAGCGGCGAGCTTATCAAAATCAGCCATAGTGTGTTGTAAAGACGCAAATGTAAATATTTTTGGGTTAATTTGTTGGATAACATTCATGAACTTTTCCCAAAAAACGATACTTACTTTTCTACTGATATATTCAGCAAGCTGTCAATCCGACAAAAAATCCTCCATACTTCCTGCTTCTATAGGACGTGAAGGTGAAATTCTGGTTGTATGCGACAGTTTGTTATGGAAATCAAGTGCGGGAATAGCGCTAAAAAACACCTTGAAGGATACTATTCATTATTTTTCAGGATGTGAACCATTTTTCAACATTACCTACATTCCTATGGAAAAATTTTCTGATTTCTGGAAAAGGCATAAAATAATTCTTTTTGCCGGAGTGCTCGATGGCATTAATGCAACAGGAAAATTTATCAATCACCGTTTACCTCAAAAGAAAATAATTAATGGCTTGGATTCGTTATTTTATTTCCGTGAAAAAGATTTGTTTGCCAGTGGACAGCAGATTCATTTTTTAGTGGAAGGAAACCAGGATGCATTAGCAGGAAAAATTCTACAGGAAGGAAAATTTATATTGGAAAATTTACTCGATACGGAAATAAAAAACAAAATGTTGATTTTTAAAAATAAATTTCCGGAAACATTTCCAAAAAGTAACCGGGAATTTTCTCTGCATCTTCCAACTGAATTTTTATTAATCAAAGACACCTCCGGCTTTGTCTGGTGGCGATATGCAGAGAACATTCGCGACCGGAATATTTTTATTTCATGGAAACCGTACCTATCTCAAAAACAGTTTTCCGATTCGGCATTGACGGAGTGGCACTGTGAAACAGGAAAAAAATTTATTTATGGCAATGATTCAAAGAATTCATTTCTTACGCTTCAAGAGGAACTTCCCCTTGTGTCTCGCTGGATTACCTATCAAGGTAATACAGGAAAAGAAATAAGGGGCTTATGGAAAACAAATAACAACACCATGGGGGGACCTTTTATGGCGCTGGTGTTTACGGATAAGAAATTTCAAACTCTTTTCTTCGTGGAAGCATTTTTATATGCGCCCAACGAACCCAAAAGGAATTTGATGCGTGAATTGGAGGGGCTGTTGTGGACGGTGGAAGAGGAGAAATAGAAAATTTTAGGGTGACTCGAAAAACTACCATAACATAAAAAATGCGACCTTGCATATCAGGTTATTAGGCAAAAAAATGAGTATTTTTGTCAATTTATAAAGGTGAAAAAGTCAATAGACATTAAATACGCAATGCGGAAATAATGACGTTAGCACCAATGTTAAAAACGATACTGCATATAGACATGATAATTGCAAATGAACTAACTTTATCACTGTGTAACTGTTACATACGACAAAAAAATTGAAATGTAACTCACTTTAAACATTAGGCTGACATGATCATAAAAATATTATAAACACCCAAAAAAGATAGATATGAAATATTTAATCCTACCAGTTCTATTGATACTTTCGTTAAAAGTTTCTTCTCAGATCACTGTGGACTTTGAAAAATACTATGGAGGAACAAGCGATGATTATTCTGTTGAAGTAAAGCAAACGATCGATGGCGGGTATATATCGGTGGGACAAACAACTTCTAATGGATATGACTTTTATGTAGTAAAAACAGATGCAGTCGGAGATACAAGTTGGACTAAAACTTTGGGAGGCACGGATGAGGATTGGGGGTATTCCGTTGAACAAACAACCGATACCGGTTACGCTGTTTTTGGATGGACAAAAAGTTACGGAGCAGGTGATTTTCCCGATTTTTATCTTATTAAATTAGATGTTTCAGGCAATACGCAATGGGTGAAAACTCCTGCTGATGGCGGAGTCGAATATGGATACACAATTCATCAAACCTCTGATGGTGGTTATGCAATGGTTGGTTCACAGTGTGTATATGGACCCTGTAATTTTAATGGATTCTTTGTTAAAACTGATATTAATGGAGATACCTTATGGACAAAAGTATATGGGGGTAATCAAAATGAATCTGTGCAAGATTTTGTTCAAACTTCTGAAGGTGGCTATGCTTTAGGTGGTTATACAGAAAGTTATGGTTCCGGAGGTAAAGATTTTTATTTTATCAGAACCGATTCTATCGGAGACACGCTTTGGACAAAAACCTACGGAGGTGCAAATGATGACGAGATAGAATCCATCAGGCAAACAGCCGACAGTGGATATATTATTTTTGGTAGAACAAAAAGTTTTGGTGCGGGTAGTGATGACTTTTATTTAATTAAAACTAATCCAAGCGGTGATACCATTTGGACAAAAACTTACGGAGGTTCTGGAAGTGAGAAAGGTAAAACAGTACAACAAACTTCCGATGGAGGTTACATACTCATTGGGCAAACTCAAACTTATGCAACTTTTCTATCTGCTATCTGTTTAATTAAAACAAACTCGTCAGGAGATATTTTGTGGACCAAAGTATTTTCCGGCAAAGAAGCTGCTTACGGAAGATATGTAGAACAAACGGCTGATGGCGGATTTATTTTAAGCGGAAGTACACTTAGCATGGCTTCTTTTCAGAATGAAGTAATCTTGATAAAGCTAACAGATACTTCATGCACAGATACAGGTTCATCTTTTTCTATTACCGAGTGTGGCAGTTATACATGGAACTCCATCACCTACACATCTTCGGGAACTTACACCGATACTATTCCAAACACTGTGGGCTGCGACAGTGTGATGACACTTAATTTAACCATTAACACGGTGGACACTTCTGTAACAACTTCTGCCAATTCACTTACAGCAAATGCTACAGTTGCAACATATCAATGGCTGGACTGCAATAATAATTACGCTACAATCTCGGGTGAAATCAATCAAACCTTTACTACGACAGTTACAGGCAATTTTGCGGTAGCAGTTGAAAAAAGCGGATGCACGGATACTTCTTCCTGCTACAATTCGACCGTTACAGAAATAATTGAGAGTAGCAAATATAATAAGTTTTCGGTTTATACGAATCCTACAAACGGACTCTTCATCATTGAACGTGTGAAAGCAGGAAATAAATCTTTTGAAATAACTGACATTACAGGAAAAGTGGTTAAAAAGGGTAATCTTACGAACAAACAGACAACGATTGACCTGTCAAAGAATGATAACGGTGTGTATCTGTTGAAAGTTGAAGGACAAACCATTCAGCTGGTAAAACAATAACAGAGGACAATTGCACTTGCGGTAACAGGGGGTTTAAAGAAATGGCGGGGTACGTAAAATTTGAAAGTTCGTTATTTTAAATTAACTTTGTGTTTTCTGACGGTAACGTGCATTTAATATCCGCCACTTCTTAAACCCACGAACCGTTAGATGATTTGAAAAAATATTTATAATACCAAACAGACGATTGAGATGATAGAAAGAAAATGGGTATAGGGTTCCCTTCATATCCACACCATCATCAATCCTTCCTGCTTCTCCACCTTAAACTGCTTATGCCGGGTCTTATCTGCTATAAGCATATATCCCTTTTTTACACCTTCTTTTTTCATATAATCTTTCAGCCGTTTAATACCCTGTCTGTGATATTTCATACCTCGCCAGAGCTTCAACTCCACTACAAATTTTTCATCACGGAAGATAATCACCACATCTATCCTCTTTTCCTCTCCCGTCTCTACTTCCTTGAACGCAAAGCCGATGCCGTTCATAATGGGTTGAATAAAACAGAAAAAGCGCATTCGTAATTCCTTTTCCAGAAATTCATCGCTCTTTAATGCTTCGCTTTGGGAATATTTTTCTTTGATTACTTCCTGAAATTTTAAGAGAACTTTTTCAATTTCTAATTTACCGGTTGGTTTAATGTAAGAACTCTGAACGACATCGAAAGAAGAAAAAATACTTTTATTTTCAGTTTTTAATTTTATGACAAAATAATTAGTAAGGTATTCCTCATAAATTTTATTATGAATTTTTGCTTTGCCTTTTTCATTTTTTATGATTCCATGAGTTACAGCATTATAAATTAAAGGAACATTGTATAAAAATGAATATTCGGTGCTTCCTAACAACAGGTTGAGAACAAAATCACCTAAAGCGCTGTCGTTTTCAATATTTTTAATAATACTGTCAAAATTTGTATTGGATTCTTCACCAAGCGTAATGGTTTTCACCGCTCTTTCTACCTCTTTCACACTCCATTCCGTTCTTTCTTTTTCAGGTAAAATATTTTCGTCTATTTCCTTGCAAATCTTGCTCACTAAAAACGGATACCCACTCGTATAATGATAAATCCTTTCAGCGATTTTTGTGATGTCCATCTTTATTTTTTTATCCTTGCTATAATCCACGAGCATGGTAGAAATTTCCTGCGGATTAAAACTCATGTCCACTTTAAAGTCAGTGGCAATATTCCAGGGGCTGTTGTATTTTTGCTCCTCACCGGGGCGCAGTTTTAATTTTAAAGTTTTCACATCGTGAACACCGGCAAGAATGACACTGTGAAAGGTAGAATCTCTTCCTTCATTCCGCAATAAGTATTTATTGCGGAGCATCCCAAGAAAACTCAAAAATAACTGGTTATTACTGCTCTTGTCCACTTCATCAATAAGTAAAACAAATTTCTTTTTAATGGATTCACAAAATTTTGTTATTTCTTTGGATAAGGTGTTTATGCTGGATATATTATGGATAGATTCATAAAGTTTGTTTCGTATTTCTTCTTCTGCTGAAATACGGTCTGCTATAAATTCAATCACTTTCTTTCCAAAAACTTCTTCATTCGCAAAAACGCTGTCTCCCACCCCTTCAAAAGATATTCTCGCAATTAAATAATCCTCTCTCTTTTCCAAGATCTTTTCCAAAAAAAACTGAGTAGTGGTTTTTCCATACTGCCTCGGACGGTTAATCGTAAAGTAGTTTCCTTTCTCAATCAAAACCATAATTTCTTTGAGCTTTCCTGAAATATCTACCATATAATGCTTTTCTGGAATACAGGTGCCGGTAATGTTAAATTCTCTCTGCATATAATAACTTTAATATGCAAATGTAAGTAAATTGTGGCTAATTTTTTTTATCTTATCTTTACGGTTTTCCTGAAAACTAAAATCTGACTCATAACACAAAATCATGGAAGACCAACGCCGCAAACAAGATGCCCTCGATTTTCATTCTATGGATCGCCCTGGAAAAATCGAGGTAGTTCCTACCAAACCACTCACCACCCAACGCGACCTGGCACTTGCCTATTCCCCTGGAGTCGCTGAACCCTGCAAAGAAATTTATAAAGACGTTGAAAACGTTTATAAATATACCGCAAAGGGAAACCTCGTGGCGGTTATCAGTAATGGCACTGCGGTGCTTGGTCTTGGAAACATTGGTCCTGAAGCAGGAAAACCGGTCATGGAAGGTAAAGGAGTACTCTTTAAAAAATTTGCCGGAATTGATGTATTTGATATTGAATTACGCATGGATGATGTGCAAGGATTTATTCAGGTGGTGAAAGCCCTTGAACCCACCTTCGGTGGAATTAATCTCGAAGACATCAAAGCCCCGGAAAGTTTTGAAATAGAACAACAATTAAGAGCGGAATTAAAAATCCCGGTGATGCACGATGACCAGCATGGGACAGCGATTATTTCAGGCGCCGCCCTTTTAAACGCATTGGAGGTCGCAAACAAAAAAATCGGACAGGTTAAATTGGTAATCAGCGGCGCAGGTGCGGCGGCTATTTCGTGTGCGAATATTTATATTTCCTTAGGAATGAAAAAATCAAATATCGTTATGTTTGATTCCAAAGGCGTTTTATGTAAGAAGAGAAAAGACCTCAATAAATACAAAGAAAAATTTGCCATTGATGATTTTATTTCTTTAGAACAAGCCATGAAAGGAGCCGATGTGTTTATTGGTCTTTCTACCAAAGATCTTATCTCTCCCAAAATGCTCTTGAGTATGGCAAAAACACCTATCGTATTTGCAATGGCAAATCCGGATCCGGAAATCAAATATGAACTTGCCGTAAAAACCCGCAATGATATCATTATGGCGACCGGCAGGAGTGATTATCCCAATCAGGTGAATAATGTGCTCGGTTTCCCTTACATTTTCAGAGGCGCTCTTGATGTTCGTGCCACTCAAATCAATGAAGCCATGAAATTAGCCGCCGTTAAAGCCCTTGCTCAGCTTGCAAAAGAATCTGTGCCCGACTCGGTTATTAATGCTTACGGTGGGAAAAAATTCTCCTTCGGCAAAGAATACCTCATACCCACTCCGCTCGATCCCAGGTTAATTACGGTAGTCGCTCCCGCTGTTGCAAAAGCCGCAATGGATTCCGGTGTGGCTAAAATAAAAATTAAGGATTGGAAGGTATATGAAACAGAGTTGTTGAAAAGAATGGGCATTGACCAGAAACTTATGTCTAATGTGATTAATCGCGCAAAGATGAATAAGAAAAGAGTGGTTTTTGCGGAAGCCGATAATCTTAAAATTCTTAAAGCCGCTCAGATTATTAAAGACGAAGAGATTGCCATTCCTATTTTGCTGGGGAATATTCAAAAAATAAAACAATTGATTAAAGACAATAAATTGGGTTTGAAAGACACTCAGATAATTGACCCGCATTTTGAAGCGGAAAACAAAAAGGATTACATTGAATTGTTTTATAAAAAAAGACAACGAAAAGGAGTGACACTGCATGATGCAAAAACACACATGAAGGAACGGAATTATTTTGGCGCCATGATGGTGGAAAAAGGGGATGCGGATGCATTGATTTCAGGATTAACTAAAAACTATCGCCGCACCATTTTACCTGCGCTTGAAGTAATTGGAGTTGAAAAAGGAATTCGCAAAGTAGCAGGCATGTATATTTTGATAACTAAGAAAGGCACTTTTTTCCTGGCGGATACTACGGTTAATGTAAATCCTTCAGTGGAAGACCTTGTGGATATAGCCGGACTAACAGCTCGTGCCGTAAAATATTTTAATGTGGAGCCGCACATTGCCATGCTGTCTTATACAAATTTTGGCTCAAGCAACGAGGAACTCCCCGAAAAAGTGAAAGAAGCAACCCGGTTGGCAAAATTACGATACCCTGAATTGGTTATTGACGGTGAAATTCAGGCAAATTTTGCAGTGAATCCTCAACTTCTAAAAGATAATTATCCATTTTGTGATTTGGCAAGCCACAAAACCAATACATTGATTTTTCCTGACCTGGCTTCCGGAAATATGGCTTACAAACTTTTGCAGGAATTAGGCGATGCTGAGGCAATCGGACCTATATTAATGGGAATGGCTAAACCAGTTCATATCCTTCAGCTCGGTAGTTCTGTTCGTGAAATTGTAAATATGGTGGCAATTGCCGCCATTGATGCCCAATTAGTAATGAAATAAAATTCCCCAGCCCCTTTCCAAAAAATAGAGAATATTGTAAATGTAGAGACACGGTGTGCCGTGTCTCTATGAAATGATTTTCACCCTGGTTATTTGTAAATAAAATTTTTCTACCTTTGCAGAAAATTTCTATTCGTTATGCCAGCACAAGACAAAACAACCGTCTTAACCTTACACCCCTCCGAATCCAAACAGGGTTTCCGCATCGAAAAAAAGAAATACAAAATAATCCGTAAAGCCATTCTGGAAGTACTGGAGAAAAAACCAAGGATTTCTTTTTCTGAGATTGTGGATTACGTAAAAATTTATCTTACCGATAACAAAATTGAATTCGAAGGTTCTTTACCCTGGTATGTTGAAGTTGTAAAATTAGACCTCGAAGCCCATAAGCTGATTAAAAGATTTAAAAATCTTAAGCCACAGAAATACGATTTAGAACACCGTTAAACCAACCCATGATTGCCTATCTCAAAGGTCTCCTCATCCATAAATCTCCTTCTGAAGCAATCGTAGATTGTGGTGGGGTGGGTTACCGTTGCATTATTTCTTTATTCACCTATGAAAAATTACCAAACATCGAACAACCTTGTTTGCTTTATACTCATTTTCATATTCGCGAAGATGCCCATCTTCTCTATGGATTTGCCGATGTAAAAGAAAAAAATATTTTTCAAATGCTTATCTCGGTAAATGGAGTAGGTCCTGCCACCGCTATTAATATTTTGTCTGCCTCAAATCCAGCGGAACTACATTCAGCAATTATCCGTAGTAGTATCCAATCATTACAATCCATTAAAGGGATAGGACCAAAAACAGCACAACGTATAATCCTTGAACTGAAGGATAAATTAGGCAAGGATGCTGGTTTTTCTGTGGAAAACAGCGGGTCAAGTATAAAACGGGACGCTATGTCAGCTTTGCAAAATATGGGATTTACACGCATGGCGGCAGAACAAACCATTGAGCAACTTTTCCGGCAGTTTCCACAACCTCTCACCCTTGAAGAAATTATCCGCTTGGCATTAAAAGCAAGATAATTTTTTATATTTACACTGTTTTTAATTTTCCACTTTTTTGAAACTCACATTCTTCATAAAAAAAGTTCTGTACCCACTGAACCGTTTATTTATATTCATTCCGGTTTTTTTTCTCCTTTCCCATTCTCTCCTTTTTTCATCAGCTAAATTTGATATCAAAGACATTAATTTACCATTCCCGGAAAATTCTTTTTATAGGCCACTTCTAAAAATTCAACCAAATGTCTCCCTTTGGAGGGAGATAAAGAGGATAGAAAAAAATTCGTTTTTGGAGTTGCCCTATGATACATCTAAGAAAGATTCAACTAAAAAGGACTCTACACGAAAAACAATTCCCAATCCATGGAACTATCAGTTGAAAGATGACGGCTTTCAGCATGATCCCGGTCTTTCTGAATCAGAATTGTTTCTGAAAAATCCTTCCAACATTAAAACAGAAATTAATGTGGATTCTTCCCTTGAAAATTATTCGGTGGATAAAAAAATCGGAAATAAGATAAATTACCGTTCTCCTTCTACCATGACGTATGATGAATTTTCAAAGTTGCAAATGCGAAACAGCATTAAAAATTATTGGAAAGAAAAAGCAAGATCTGAAGAGGTGGTAAGCCAAAAAGGGGTAATTCCTAAATTACCTATACCGAAAGTTTTTGACAGAATATTTGGTGGCAATTATGTGGACATTCGTCCAAATGGTTCTGCGTTGCTTACTTTTGCCGCCAGTCATAATAGAAACCAAGATCCGAATATTTCGGAGGAACAACGCTCGCATACCGGCTTTAATTTCGATCAGCAGATTCAGATGAACGTCATTGGAAATATTGGTGAGAAATTAAAAATTACTGCCAACTGGGATACTCAGGCAAATTTCGATTTCGAAAATCAATTAAAATTGGAATATACCGGCTACGAAGAAGAAATTATTCAAAAAATTGAAGCCGGAAACGTCAGCTTGCCTCTCAACAGTTCATTAATCACAGGTGCGCAAAATCTTTTCGGAATCAAAACACAATTGCGATTCGGTAGATTGACAGTAACAGCGCTCGCTTCCCAGCAAAAAGGAAAAAAAGAGGAAATTGAAGTGGAAGGAGGCGCACAAAGTAATACGTTTGAAATAAGAGCTGATGAATACGATGCCAACAGGCATTTTTTTCTTGGACAGTTTTTCAGAGAACAGTATGATACCTCTTTAATAAAACTTCCCTTTATAAATTCACCTTACAATGTCACTCGTGTCGAGGTTTGGGTGACGAATAAAAGAAATACGGCTGAAGGAGTGAGAAATGCGCTTGGATTTCAGGATTTGGGCGAACCAGTCCCTTATTTGGTTTCGTTGAAAAAGAATGGTGTTTTATTGCCAGAAAACAATGCGAACATATTGTATCAGAAAATTAAAGATAACCCGGACGTTCGCATAGCTCAAAAAACGATAAATGCCCTGAATCTGATTTCAATTGGAACCGATAGTTTAATTCAGGCACAGGATTTTCAGAAAATTGATAATGCACGTAAACTTCAGGCAAATGAGTTCAAGATACAACCCCAGTTAGGATATATTTCCCTCAATGCTTCCTTAAATTCAGATGAAGCGCTTGCTGTCGCCTATGAATATACGTATGCCGGTAAAAATTATCAGGTCGGTGAATTTTCTCAGGACGTGCCTCCAACTATTTCTGAACCAAACGTGTTGTTTTTAAAACTTCTTAAATCAGTGACAGTGCGTACTGACCTCCCTATGTGGAATCTGATGATGAAAAATATCTATTCCATTGGTGCTTATCAGGTAAACAAACAGGATTTTCAATTGAATATATATTTTAAAGATGACAGGACAGGGTTCAATTTACCAGTTTTTCCATCTTCAGCGGGGGTGCTTAGCGGACAACGTATTATAGAAATTTTAAATCTCGATAAATTAAACACAAACAATGACGTTGGGAAAGACGGAGTATTTGACTTTATAGAAAATTATACCATAGATGCTAATAACGGCAGAGTCATTTTCCCTGTGTTGGAACCCTTTGGAAATAATTTAAAGGTAAAATTTAACGGTGACAATGCCGCCTCTTCCTTTGTATTTGAAGACCTCTACAAGAAAACAAAAAGCGATGCACAGCAAAATGCGGAATTAAATAAATATTATCTGAAGGGAAAATATCTTTCCTCCAGTTCTTCCGAAATTCCCTTAAATGCGATTAATGTCATTAAGGGTTCTGTAGTAGTGAGCGCAGGAACAACACCCTTAACTGAAAATCAGGATTACACAGTGGATTACACCTTAGGCCGCGTAAAAATTATTAATCAAGCCATATTGACTTCCGGTCAGAAAGTAAGTGTTAAATTTGAAACTAATTCGTTTTTCACCATTCAGTCAAAATCCTTGATAGGGTCACGGTTTGATTATAAAATTAACGAGGACTTTAATGTGGGCGGTGCATTTTTAAAATTGCACGAAAGACCGTTGACTCCAAAAATTGACATAGGTCAGGAACCCATTTCAAATACAATCTGGGGCTTGGATCTTAGTTGGAAAAAAGAATCTCAATTTATCACAAAAGCACTTGACAAACTTCCGTTTCTAACTACTAAAAAACCTTCGTCTATTTTATTCAATGCAGAATTTGCACAATTACTCCCCGGTCATCCTTCCAGTATTGAAGATAAAAAAGGAGAAGCAAAAGCATATATAGATGATTTTGAAAGTTCCAAAATTCCGTTTGATATGCAAAGTCAGTATAGTTGGAAGCTGGCAAGCACGCCTCAGCGGTTTGCTCAGAAATATTCGTTATCAAATCCACTGCAATGGAATTATGACAGGGCAAAACTTGCCTGGTACACCATTGACCCTTTGTTTTTCAGAGATGATAATTCAGCAACACCCAAAGTAATTAAGGGAAACAAAGAATTATTATCAAGACATTACAACCGGGAAGTTTTACCTCGCGAAGTTTTTCCTAAACGTGATGAAACAGTAGGCGAAACAAACCTTGCAACCTTGGATATCGCTTATTATCCAACCAAACGAGGACCTTATAATTATGCGTTGGATTTAGACGAAAATGGTCATTTGAAAAATCCTGAAAAACGTTGGGGAGGGGTTATGAAAGCAATTATTTCTACAACCGATTTTGAAGCGGCAAACATTGAATTTATCGAATTCTGGCTCCTCGATCCTTTTATTCAGGGCACGCATGGTGGAATGAATAATACCGGAGGAGATTTTTATATGAACCTAGGAAATGTTTCCGAAGATTTATTGAAGGATTCCAGAAAAGCTTTTGAAGATGGTTTGCCTAAGACAACTAACGTTTCGAATGTTGACACAACTTTCTGGGGAAGAGTTTCAACCCTGCAATCCATTGCGCACGCATTCGATAATCAGGGAAGTTCACGCCAATTTCAGGATTTAGGTCTGGATGGTCTGAATGATTTGGATGAGCAAAGTTTTTTTGATTCCGTTTATCTTGATACGGTAAGAAAAATCGTTACAAATCCAACCGCTCTTGATAGTATTTTACAGGATCCCTCCGCAGACAATTATCATTATTACCGGGGGTCTGATATTGAAAATCTGGAGATCCTTCCCCGTTATTTGAATTACAATAATATGCAGGGAAATTCTCCTTCTGAAGAACAGAATAAAGAGGATTATGCAACTTCTGCTACCTATTTGCCGGATGATGAAGATATAAATAAAGATAATACGTTAAATGAAATGGAAGAATATTTTGAATATAAAATGCATTTGACCCCAGGCACTATGACGGTAGGTCAGAATTACATTACAGACCGCGTGAAAGCGCCGGTGGAGTTGGCAAATGGCGAAACCGACACAATCAGTTGGTATCAATTTCGTATTCCTATCAACAATCCCACAGAAATAATTGGGAATATCCGCGATTTTAAATCCATTCGTTTTATGCGCATGTATTTAACCGGATTTAAGGAAAATGTAGTTTTCCGTTTTGCACGTTTTCAACTTATTGGCGGTTCCTGGAGAAGATACAATCAGGATTTATTTTCAGAGGGCGCATGGGTTCCTCCCGATGGATCCCAGAATACTGCATTTAGTATCTCAACAGTTAATATTGAAGATAATGGTACGTTCGATGGCTCAAACATTCCATACGTACTCCCGCCCGGAATACAACAGGAAATTGAAGTGGCATCTGTCAACCAACGGAAAATGAATGAACAGGCGCTTGAACTTTGTGTCACTGACTTGTTGGATGGTGACGCCAAAGCGGCTTATAAAAACATCAGCATGGATTTCAGAACGTACAAAAAATTTAAAATGTTTATTCATGCAGAAAATAAACCTTCACCTGGTTCGGTTCCTTTTACAGAACCAGGACAGTTGAATGCATTCGTTCGTCTGGGTACCGACTTCACGCAAAACTATTATGAATACGAAATTCCATTGCATCCTACACAAGGTCCGGTAGATCCTACTTCTACCGATGCTGAAGGTAGAATCTGGCGGTATGAAAATGACCTCGATATTTTATTTGATGCCCTCGGAGTAGTCAAAGCCCTTCGTAACGATGAAAAAATGCCACTTGATAAACCCTATTCTATTTCCAGAGGAGGAAATATAATTACCATAAGAGGCAATCCGGATTTAGCCGCAGTAAAAACGATTATGATTGGAATCAGAAATCCTAAAGACGACGGGCAGAATTTCAGTGGGTGCATCTGGGTGAACGAAATGCGTGTCACTGATTTTAAAGAAGAAGCCGGCTGGGCATCCACCGGACGGCTTCAGGCAAATCTCGCGGATGTGGGAACTTTTATTGCCGCCGGTAATCACAGCACTGCCGGATTTGGTTCTATTGATACAAAGATTTCTACCCGAAGTAAAGTGAACGCTACACAATACGATCTGTCAACTTCACTTGAATTAGCGAAATTTATACCGGAGTCATTTTCAGTAAGAATTCCTATGTATGCCACGTATGGGGAAACAACCATCAGCCCGCAATTTGACCCCTTAAATCAGGATGTTCTCATGTCTGAAAAACTTACCAATTATGTAGGAGAAGAAAGAGAGAGAATTGAGAATGAAGCCATTGATTATACCGAACGGAGGTCTCTTAGTTTTACCAATGTGCAACGGGTGAGGAAACCCAGTAAAAAAGTGCATTTGTACGATGTGGAAAATCTTGCCGCAACGGTTTCTTACAATGATAATTTCAACCGGAATATTAATTATGAACGGAATTTTACCAACCAGTACAGAGGAAGTTTGGGCTACAATTACATTAATCCTACCATTAAAAATTATCAACCCTTCGGAAAAATTCAGGCATTTAATCCTCCCAGGTATAAATTAATTAAAGATTTTAATTATTCGCTCTTTCCAAAAAATCTCGGCTTTCGCTCCGACATGGACCGCAAGTTTAATGAATCAAAACTCAGAAGTCCGGGCGACGTGGAAATGGAGTATGTTTTCAATAAATCATTTAATTGGGATAGAGTTTATGATTTGAAATGGGATATTACCAAAGGGTTGAAATTGGACTACAACGCCGTAAATAATGCGCGAATTGATGAGCCCATGGGAAGAATAGACACAAAAGAGAAAAAGGACTCGGTATGGCAAGAAGTTTTTAGATACGGAAGAACCACCCGCTATAATCAAACCACCTCACTTGATTACCGCGTGCCACTTGATAAAATTTCATTTTTAAACTGGGTTTCGGGCAATGTAAGATATACCGGTGGATATACATGGGATGCCGCTCCCATTGGTCAGGAGACATTGGGTAACGTTATTCAAAACAGTGAAGGTTGGAATTATAACGGCAATATCAATCTGACTTCTCTCTATAACAAAAGCAGTTATTTGAAATCAATTAATACAGCACCCACCGGAACATCCGGTACACCACCACCGGCGCCTGGCGCGAAAAAAGATACCGTCAAAAAGGTCTCTGATAATAAGTATTTCAGAAAAGTATTGCGTGCCTTGATGACTATCCGTACTATTAATTGGTCATATACTATTAATAAAGGTTCGTTACTACCAGGATACATGCCTTCAACAAAGTATTTTGGGTTAGATAATCGTAGAGATAATGAAGTTGATTTTACAAATGCTCCCGGGTTAGGTTATGTTCTGGGTTTTCAGGATGAGAATATTCATCAAACCGCGGCTAAAAAGAAATATTTAACACTCGATACAAACCTTAATTCAAAATTCACGCTTACAAACCGGAATAATCTTAATATCCGGACTTCTTTTGAGCCATTCAGTGAATTCAAAGTTGATTTTACATGGACAAGGAGTGATGGAGTAAACAGAGAAGAATTTTTCAGATATGATCCAATACTAGAAGAATTTGTCAGCCAGAGCCCGAGAAATACCCGCACATATTCTGTTTCATATAATACCTGGGCAACCTCATTAATGGGAGATGATACGTTGAATAATAACGAGGCATTTTCAAATTTTTCTGCTTATATTCCTATTTTAAAAAGCAGAGTCAATAATCTTGAATATAACCCAAAATATTCGCAAGGTGTTACAGAATACGGTGATAATTCGAATGAAGTAATAATTCCTGCATTTCTGTCTGCTTACAGGGGAACCAATGCTGAAAATATATCCATTGATTATTTTCCTCCTTTACTTTTCCCTCAATGGAAACTTACGTATGGCGGCTTATCGAAAATTCCCTGGGCGAAAGAATATTTCCGTTCTGTAAATTTTACACATGGATATTCTTCTACCTACACTGTTGGAAGTGCTGTCACTTCTCTCTATTATAATGATAAAGACAATAACGGAAAACCAACGACTGCCAGAGATGATGGCATTTTCTATTCAGAATATGTAATTGATGCCGTCAGCATCAGAGAGCAATACTCGCCACTTGCCGGTCTCGATTTTGCATGGAAAAATGATGTCACTACACGATTTGAAATTAAAAAAACACGGGACCTGACATTAAGTTTATCAAACAGTCAGGTTACTGAAACCAGAAGAACCGAATTTATGATAGGATTGGGTTACAGAAAAGCAGGATTTACAGCTCCATTTAATTTCAGAGGTAAACAACTTACGTTGAAAAATGATTTAACCTTTAAAATTGATTTGAGTTATTCTGTTAACAGAACCATTCAACGTATTGTAAATTCAAACCCGGAACCTACTTCCGGTCAATCTACTATAAAATTCAGCCCAAGTATTGATTACGTGGTAAATCAACGGCTGAAAGTGCGTATCTTCTATGATACTACCCGGAATACTCCTCTTGTTAGTACCTCCTACCCGAATACATACACGCTTGCAGGATTTGAAATCAGGTTTACGCTTACACAGTAGTGATACATGCTTTAATTTGGCTAATTCTTATTTTGATGTGCTGATAAAAATGTTTCAACCAATTTTTATTCTAAATCACCGGTAGAAAGTTCCCCTAAGGGTTTAAAAGTGCCCCTTCCTCCGTCAGGGTAAACTCCGGAACGATTTTATTTTGTAATTTCAGTATAATACACTAAGGGTTTAAAAGTACCCCTTCCTCCGTTAGGGTAAACTCCGGTACGATTTTATTTTGTAAGGATGGACTTTAGCCCATTCTTCAAGTGCGTACGGTTTATAGTAAAAAGTGCCGTAGGCACGATTCATATCAGATCCTCAAAAAGGTATCTGTCGTCATACGATACTCCAAACTTTTTCAAAAATACCAGGTTTTTTCAACAACTGCTTCGCGATATATTACCCCGAAGACACCTTGTATATATACCTGATAATACGTGTTTGGCATAATTTTTTTTTCTTTATGATTCCTGCCTACGGCACTCAATTGTTTGAAGTTAGCGTTTCCACAACGGACTGAAGTCCGTTGTTACAATATGATTTGTGCCGGAGTTTACCCTGACGAAGGAAGGGGCACTTCAATAGAAAAACATTGAATTTTCTTTCTACCGATATTTTGTCCTTAACGCGACTGCCTGAAGTTTCTCAGCATTTCAATAATAAATTAACCCTATAATTTCCCTATTAAAATTATATCCATTAAAATTTATACTTTTGCATGAAATTCCATAGTTCATCCTTATAACCATTTAACCATTTAACCATCCAACCACATAACCATAAAACTTTTTTTTAACTCCCATGTCATACCCCTCCTCACTCAAATACACCAAAAACCATGAATGGCTCCTTATCGAAGGCAATATCGGAACCGTAGGAATCACCAACTTTGCACAAAGTGAACTCGGCGACATCGTTTTTATTGAAATTGAATCGGTCGGTAAAAATATAAAGCAAGATGAAATTTTTGGAACGGTTGAAGCAGTGAAAACCGTTTCTGACCTTTTTTCTCCTGTAACAGGAAAGGTACTTGAAAAAAATGAAGAACTATCCACCAATCCCGATTTGGTAAATAAGGATTGCTACGGAAAGGGATGGATTATCAAAATTTCCATTGACAATCCAACGGAAATAGATGCCTTATTGTCTTCTTCGCAGTATGAGGAAATTGTGGCGCATTAAATTTTTAATGTTGCTTGCAAATTCACAAAAGTTTTAGTATATTTGTGGGGATTGAATGTAATAAAGAACAAACTAAATCTCCAGAAACCATGGAACTCAAAAAAAACAAATCCGCTGACCTCAATAAGAAAAGATTTTTTTTCCTTCTATTTTCTTTTGTGGTTGTTCTTACTCTTGTCATTATGGCATTCCAGTGGGAGTCAAATCTTGGTAAGGAAGCCAATTATGGAATAGTTGATCCTGTATTTGAAGAAACCATTATTATTCCACAAACAAAACAGGAGCTTCCACCCCCACCTACTCCACAACCAAAACAACCGAAAATTAAAGAAGTGCCTGACGATGTAATTATAGAAAATCCGAAGATTGATTTTACTTCGGAAATCACAGATGAAACCGAGATTCCAGCTTTACCGGTGCTCGCTGTTGAACCCCCTGATGAAAAAGTTTCAGAACCCCCTTTTGTATATGTACCTGAAGTAGCACCATCATTTCCTGGTGGTAATGCAGGCATTAATAAATTTCTTCAGGAGAATATTCATTATCCTGAAATCGCAACACAAATTGGTACAGAAGGACTTGTATATGTTCAATTTATTATTAATGAAAAAGGAAATATTGATAGTGTGAAAGTATTAAAAGGGATCGGGAGTGGTTGTGATGAAGAAGCAGTTAGGGCGGTAAAATTAATGAAATGGAGTCCTGGAAAACAACGTGGCATACCTGTCAAAGTACCCAGGAGCATGCCAGTTAGATTTAGTTTAAGGAATTTCTGATTTAAAAGAGATAGAGATTTAGAATATTATTCTTACAATTTTATTAAACCATCCTATACAACTAATCATTTCCTAACCAAACTTGACTAACTAACTTCAACTTCAACCTGAACCAAAACCTTTAAAAACCATGGAACTAAAAAAAACAGAATCCGCTGACCTCAATAAGAAAAGGGCTTTTTTCCTTGCGTTTTCTTATGTAGTTGTTCTTGCTCTTGTCATTATGGCTTTTCAATGGGAATCAAACTCCGATACAGTTGCTAATCTGGGTGTTCTTGATGCACAATTTGAAGAAACCCTCGAAATTCCTCAAACCAAACAGGACGTTCCCCCTCCTCCGCCTCCTCAGGTACAGCAAACACAAATTGTAGAAGTAGCCAACGATGAAATTATTCAGGAAACAAAAGTTAGTTTTGATGCAGAAATCACGGAGGAAACCCAGATAGTTCCGCAGGAAATCAAAGAAGAAGCACCGGCAGAAGAAGTGGTTTCAGAAATCTTTTTAGTGGTCGAAGAACCCCAGTCATTTCCAGGTGGTCAGGCAGGTATTGCAAAATTTCTCCAGGACAATATCCGCTACCCTGAAATGGCTAAACAAGCCGGCATTGATGGTCGTGTGTTTGTGCAATTTGTGGTCAACGAAAAAGGATCCATTGATAATGTAGAAGTTTTGAAAGGGATTGGTGGTGGCTGTGATGAAGAAGCCGTCAGAGTGGTAAAACTAATGAAATGGAACCCCGGAAAGCAACGAGGCAAACCCGTAAAAGTACGAATGAGCTTACCGATTAAGTTTACTTTGGGGTGATGAAGGAAAGGGGTATAAGGTATAAGGTATAGGGGCTGTACCTTTATACCTTATACCCTTCACCTCTATACCTCTATACCCTATACCTTTTTTTTCCCCAACTCTTTCCTTTTTATCTATAAAATATTACATTTGCACTTTAATTTCAATGGGTATGATATAAATCATGACAAAGATTAATATTTGATATGAAATATCAGTCCACTTAAATTCTTTATTTTTCAAGCTAAAAAACCTGTAACTCACCATGAGCTTACTTTCCCAATTTCAACAAGACCTAAAACTTTTCCGTGAAGAAATGAAATGGAAACGCATAAAACGGCTCACGAAAGACCCGGTTGAATTGCGTTCTTATACTTCCGTTTATCTTTTCTTTTCACTATTACTATTTCTAAGCACCATCTGGGCCGCCTACGATGAATTTTCAAGTGTCAATTATCTGAAAGACCTGCCCAGAAGAGAATGGAGGGAATGGATTAACGAATATAAACAAATAGGGTTGAATATGACCCGTCTCAAAAAAGACCAATTACTTTATACAAAGGATGAAAACGGAAATAATTTAGTCGGACAAATCACAGCCATGAAAATCCGTTTAAGAATTGTTTCCGATTCTGTATCAAAACTCAGCGGTTATCTAAGCGCCAAAAATTCGTATATTCTTTATTTTAATCAGCTAAGGGATGAATCAGTGAAGTTATCAGATATGAAAGCAAAAGATGCGCAGGCGTACTTTTTCTATACCGATGCGCTAAAGAAAAATGATTTTAAGGTGATTAAAAAGATGAAAGCTGACATTGATTTGTATGCCGACTCAATTTATACCATAGGATTAAAAATTGAAAAAATAAGAACTCTCAGGGATGAACAAAAATCTAAAATAGCGGAGTTTGAAAAAAACATTAATGATTTACATGATAATATAGAAAAATTAAATGCCGATCTTATTCAACTCAATAATGATTCTACCATGTATTCTGAGGTAAAATCAAGAATCAATCAGGTAGTCATGAAGGACTACTCTACCAATAACTTTTTTGATCTTGAAATGAATATTGACCGTTGCCAATCTTGCCACCTTGCATGGAATGATAGTTTGTTTGATGATAAGTCGGAAAATATGTTCAAGTTTAAAGGTTTTGCTGATTCTCTTCAGAAAATATACAAAATTCCTTCATTCTATAAAAAAATTACTTACAAAGAATTTGCCCACATGCATTGGAAATACGAGGCACCTCTGACCGTAGAAGAATTTTATGCATTACCTGCAGAAGAACGGACAAAAATTCTGGAAGAAGTAGCCCAAAAACATTCTGGAACGGTAAGAATTCCTGCGCCGGATCCTTTAACAGCAACTCAAACGGACCTCCTTGAAATCAGAACGGATCCATTGCAATATCACTCTCCTGAAATTCTTAAAGTACATAATGTTGATAAAATAGGTTGTATCTCCTGTCATCAGGGGCAGGGAATAGCCATTGATATTGGGGAAGCACATTCTCGCCCGCATGAACCCGGATACGACCATTATTGGGAAAAACCATTAATGAGGGAAAAGTATGTAGAATCATCCTGTCAATCCTGTCATCCTACTTCTGTAAATCTCTCTATGGGAGAAACGGTTTCTCTCGGTCGTAAATTGGTTATGGACTTGGGATGCTGGGGGTGTCACCAAACACCGTTAGATAAATATTATAAATTGAGAAAGGTCGGACCTAATCTTAATGGTTTAATGGCGAAAACCAACCCGCAATTTATTTATCGTTGGATAAAGAATCCCAAAAACTATTATTCATTCTCACGAATGCCCAATTTTTATCTGTCCGACAAGGATGCGATGGCTATAACGGCTTATTTGGCAAATCTCAGTAAATCTTCAACGTATCAACCCGAAACATATCCAGGCAACGGAGATGCTGAAAGGGGCTCACAACTAGCCATGCACGTTGGTTGTACTTCTTGCCACTCAATAGGCGATATACAATGGTCGAAACTTTCCCCTACTCCCTTTTTGAAGGAAGGCTCCGGCTTTGCTCCCAATCTTAATAAAGTGGGTTCCAAAGCAAAAGCCGATTGGATTTACGATTGGATTTTGAATCCAAAAAAATATCACCCCGAAACAAGAATGCCTGATTTACGCCTTACCTCGCAGGAAGCGGCAGATATCACAGCGTTTCTGGTGACACTTAAAGAAAAAAATGAGGAGTCCACCTTAACTGGTTTCGATGCTTTTAAACTAGATGACCAGAAAATGATTGCTCTCGGTTCAAAATTAATAGAACAGAAGGGTTGCTATGGTTGCCACGACTTGAAAGAACATAATCAATTCTCGAATGTTTCGGTTTCTCTTATCGAGATTGCCGATAAAAATGTTCACAATCTTGATTTCGGTAATTCGGTATCCACCAATCCTAAACATCATAACCATACTTGGGAAGGTTGGATAAAAGGAAAAGTTCGAGACCCACGTCAATATCAAACAGACAGGATTACACTTGCCATGCCTAATTTTGGATTGAATGAAACGGAAATAGAGGCAATTGCGGTGGCATTGAAAGGGTGGACTAAGAGAAAAATTGCAGATCCTTATCAGCCATCGCCTTCTCCGGTAGTTAAAGCCAGAGATATGGGACAAGTGTTTTTCAGAGATAATAATTGCGTGGGATGTCACCAGATTGAAAACTATAAAAGCGGTCATATTCGGGACCAGATTAACCAGGAACTTTTGATCGGATTGGATCCCTTTGAATTTGGAAATGATATTGCGTATGCTCCTCCCATTTTAGCTACTCCCGGAAGCCGGTATCAGGAAAACTGGTTACTAAAATTTTTGAAAGATCCTACTCTGGGAAATGAGTATGGGATTAGACCTAACTTTTTAATTCGCATGCCTTCGTTTGATTTTAAGGAAGAAGAAATGAATGTGGTGCTGAATTATTTTCATTCTACCGAAGGAAAATCCTTACAGTTGAAAGATAATTCTCCACCTAAAACAACCCCGGATAAAATTGCGCTCGGAAAGGATCTTGTAGCAAAGTTTGATTGCCAGAAATGTCACGCAGTAGGAGGGGAGCCCAAAGATATCTTCCTTTCTAAATACGCCCCTGATCTTCGGGACGTGCACGAAAAATTAAAACCCGATTGGACTCACAAATGGTTGGGCGATCCGCAGGGATTCCTGAAAAGCACAAAAATGTTACCTAACTGGGGCAATGGATATGTGAAAGTGGATTTCCCGATTCCCAACTCCGGAATGACAGTAGAGGAAGAAGCCCGCTACCAGGGTGAAGCTGTGAGGGATTATCTCTATACCTTGAGGAGAGAGATGAAATATCACAGGAATTAGAGGATATAGGGGTATAGGGTATAGGGTATAGGGGTATAGAGGTATATGCTTAATTGTTTTCAGTCAACCATCTAACTATCTAACCATCTAACCATTTCTATATAAAATATTACTTACCTTTGTTCAAAACCATGGAAATCTTCCCCCTATTAATCGCTACAGCCACCGGCTTAATTACCGGCTTCCTAATCTCCCGATTTATTGCATCTAAGGAAATTTCCAACGCGAAAGAAAAACAGGATAACCTGTCGCGGGATTACGCAGTGACACTTGCGAAAATTGAGGAATACATCAAGCAAATTAAAGAACTTCAAACGGAATTAGAAAAAGAACGGAACCGGCGTATTGATACCGGACAATCTTTGACAACTTCGCTCTCGGAAAACAAATTTCTAAAAGAAAAACTTGAACAACAAAAAGCCGAATTAGATGAAAAGAAAAAAATAATGCTGAATGAAATCTCACTCATCACAAATCGGATGTTGGAGGAGAAGTCAGAAAAATTTACTCAGATTAACAAATTAAATCTTGACCAGACCTTTCAAACCCTCAACGAAAAAATAAAGGACTTTCAAAGTAAATTGAGTGAGAGTTATGACAGGGAATCCAAACAACGAACTTCGCTTGAAACTGAAATCCGCAAACTGGGGGAAGCACAGAACGTAATTTCAAAGGAGACATCCAATTTAACCCGTGCTTTAAAAGGAGAAGCCAAAACACGTGGGAATTGGGGAGAAGTCATTCTTGAGAAAATATTGGAAATATCAGGGCTTAAGAGGGATGTACATTTCAAAATTCAAAGCCAATTTACAGGACAAGATGGGAGCCGGTACCAACCGGATGTTGTTATTTCACTTCCCGAGAATAAACATTATATTATTGATTCTAAAGTGTCACTGATTGCGTATGAAAAATATTTTAATGCAGAAAATGAAATTGAAAAGGATGGTTATTTGAAAGAACATTTTAATGCGCTCAGGAAACATATTAAAGAGTTGAGTCAAAAGAATTATCAAACCTTGTATCAGATCAATTCGCCCGATTTTGTATTTCTATTTATTCCGGTGGAACCAGCCGCCATTCTAACCGATCATGCTATCTATAACGAAGCATTTGAAAAAAACATTGTGTTGGTATATCCTTCTACTTTATTAGCTACGTTGAGAACGATTGCCTATATCTGGAAGCAGGAGAATCAAAATAAAAACACGCTTGAGATTGCCCGTTTAAGTGGAGAAATGTATGATAAATTGGTAAGTGTCACTGATGACTTTACAAAAGTAGGAGAGGAGCTTATCCGGGCACAGGATATTTTTCAGGAGGGTTATAAAAAACTCTACACCGGAAAAGGGAATATGTTAAAAACTGCCGAGAAAATAAAGGAGTTGGGAGCGAAAGCAACAAAAAGTTTTCCTGTTATAATGCAAAGTTCGGCGGAGGAATAGTAACAGATAGCTAATAATTACGTATCCCCTCCGGAAAATTTTTTTTCATCCAACCCGAATCTTCATAGGTAACTGTTACTTTCATTTTTATATTTTTTACAGGACGGTTATTTCTATCTCTTGCCTGCATGGAAATCTTATCCACTACTTCCATTCCTGAAATAGTTTGTCCGAAAACAGTGTATTCGCCGTCTAACCTGTGTTCACCGGTTGGATTTTGTACTATATAAAACTGACTCCCACTCGAAGAACGGGTAGGATTAACCATATCCCCTTTACGGGCGGCGGCAACAGCTCCTTTGTAATGTTTCAGAGTGGCGTTAAATTCAGCAGGGATAAGATATGGCATATCACCAGTACCGTCATTCATGGGAATTGTATCTTTAGAATTACCATCGCCCCCTTGAATCATAAATCCGGGAATGATACGATGAAAAGTAGTTCCGTCATAAAATCCTTCTTTAATAAGTTTGAGAAAATTTTCTTTATGCTTTGGTGTTTTGTCAGATAAAACAAATTTTATCTCACCAAAATCGGTTGTAATAGTTACTACCGGAATGGAATCAGAATTTTGTGAATAGCAGTTTGCTGACATGAGGATGAGTAATAGGAATGTTTTAATCATTTTTTTTTTTGTTTTAAATAAAATTACGAGTTAAAAATCGCAACTTGTAAATCGTACTTCGTAAATCCTATTGACTTATTCTAACCGTTGCACTCGGAAAATCTTCCGGTTTGAGTGAATTTAATATTAAGCTTGTGTCCTTGTAAAATTCAAGGTATGGAATATCTGATTCAAAAAGTTTTAGAAAAAATGGGATGGATGATTTGAAATTAACCGGTTCAAGCGTAACAAGTACAGAAAAATCGCCATTGTTTACAGGCAAAGTGTCATTATAATAAATAAAATCTTCGCCGGGGTAGGATTTCGGAACTTGATTGGGTGCCATAGGAGGGATTTTTGAACTGTCTGCTACATTTCCATTTGTAAATCTTCCCATAGAATACCATTCATCGGCGGGTTGTGTTTTGTGCCGTAGCCATCCTTCATAAATCCAGTCAGAAGCTGAAGAAAGAACCGGTAAATTAAGTGAAGAATTAAAGTTTTTGTGATTGGTATCAATTCTTGCGGCAAACCATACTCCATAAGGAAGTGTATCGGATGGAATTGTGGTTTGAGTTCCTAACACATATTTGCTGGAATCGAAATTAAAATTCAAGTTAATGGCATTCGGGGTTAAGGCAAGACAAGTGGCTGACTTATTAATAAAATTTCCTGACACAACTATCAGGGATGATGGGATCGTATCCTTGTCATTATTATTTTCTAATGTAATGAAAAAACGCTCCGCGTTTCCTACATCTTGAGAAAGAGCAAACAAAGCATTGGAAACAAAACCTATGGAAGTGGAATCCTTAAAAACATTTCCTGTCGTGTCTAAATAAAATTTACCTGCAATGGATATTTTATTATTCAACTGCACCCATGCTGTATAGACAGAACCATTGGTTAATGGCTTGAAATTTTTAAAGGAAATGTAAATTTTATTAAATGGTTTTTCTTCAGGAACGGGCGTTGGATTATCTCTGAAAGTGCAGGAGGAGAATGTAAGTATGAAAAATAGTATAAAAGGGAAAAGATTCATTGGGCATTAGTCATTAGTTATTAGTCATTAGTCATTAGTCATATATCGCCTTCGTTTGTGTCCACACAAACGAAATGAGTCATCATGAATAAACAAAATCTCCATGCTCAGTCATTATGGAAAGTTTTTTTGTTTTACTTTTTTCTACGTAACCAATGATTCGGGCATCTATTCCAAATTTACGAGATTTTTTGATAATCGTATTGGCAACACTTTCATTGGTATAAATCTCCATCCGGTGTCCCATGTTAAAAACCTTGTACATTTCCTCCCATTGTGTTTGGCTTTGTTCCTTAATTAAACTAAAAACGGGTGGGATAGGAAATAAATTATTCTTTATGACATGATTACTTTTTATAAAATGCAGTACTTTGGTTTGACCCCCACCGGTACAATGAATGATTCCATTAATTTTTTTTCTATCGTATTTAAAAATTTCGAGTAATAATGGCGAATATGTTCTTGTAGGAGAAAGCAAATAATTAGTAATATCAGGATTCACTCCTGATTTTTTTTGATTCAGTTTGTTTTTTCCGGAATAAACAAGATTTTCCGGAATTTCCGTGTCATAACTTTCTGGATATTTTATACTATAATGTTTTGAAAGCAAATCATGTCTGGCTGAAGTTAAACCATTGCATCCAATGCCACTGTTAAAATCCTTTTCATACTTGGTAACTCCCGAAGAAGACAGTCCTACTATGACATCGCCCGGCTCTATATTAACAGGAATTACTTCAATTCTTTTCATACGGCAAGCCATGGTGAAATTCACACTCAACGTTTTTACCACATCACCCACGTCCTCCGTTTCACCACCGGTAAGTATAATTTTTATTCCAGATTTTTTAAATTCATTGATTATTTTTTGAGTGGCACTGATTAAATGACTTATTACCTCTCCTTCAATTTTATATTTATTTCGAGCAATCAGCGATGATAACAGAAAGGGACCGGTGGCACCGACGCATAACAGGTCATCGAGATTCATTACTATAGCATCCTGAATAATCCCTTTCCAGATTTCGGGGTCTTTAAATTCTTTCCAATGCAGGTAAGCCAATACGGGTTTTGTACCGGCGCCGTCGGCATGGAGAATATTACAATAATTTTTATTATTTCCCAGATAATCGGGCAGTATTTTGCAAAATGCATTCGGGTAAATGCCTTTATCTAAATTTTTTATGGCTTTGTGAACATCCTCTTTTGAGGAAGAAACCCCTCGGAGAGAATAATTACCAATCGTCATCGGAGTCGTCTTTCTTTTTGGTAGTATCGGGTTCAGTGGGTGTGGTTACAGGTTTTTCTATCTTAATAGGTTTCACTGTATCACTTTTTTCAGTTGTAACAGGCGCAGTTGGATCGGGTGGAGTTGTCTCAGATTTAATTTCTTCATCCTTTATTTCAGTTTCAGTTGTATCTTGTGGAGACATAGGAACAGGAGTTGGGGCTGGTTCGGTTTGAACCGGTTCTGGTGTTTTAGCAGGAGGAGTTACAGGAGGAGTTATTGCATTAGCTGGAGCCGGTGTAGGATTAGTTTTTTCGACTGGAGCAGGAGTAATAGGAGCAGGTTGTGTTTGAGTAGGACTTACAAGAACCGGCTTTTTGGAGACACTATCTTTTTTTGCTGTTTTTGTTGGTGATAAAGGAGTAGTTTTTATTGGCTCAACCGGTTTCTTTTCTATTAGAGACACTTGCTTTTGAGGAGGTACAACTGGCTCCGGTTTGGTTAATTGTGTTTTTTCATTCTTTGCAGGTTCTTGCTTTTTAGGTGCATCTGAAGATTGCCCTGTTGGACCTTCGTATTGGTATTCTTTGGTTGGGTCAATGGCAAAAACTTTGAATTCTGTTCGTCTGTTTATCTGGTGCTCAATGGCAGTTTCAGCATTTGGAATAAGCGGCTTTGACTCACCAAATCCCTTTGGCTTCATTCGTTTTTTATCAATTTTTCTTATGGAAATAAAATTAACAGCTGATTCTGCTCTTCGTTGAGAAAGGTCATTGTTATATTCATCAGTTCCCCGTGAATCGGTATGAGAATGAAGTTCTATGGAAATACCGGGATTTTCTTTGAGTATCTGAATCAGACCCGGGTTTTTATTATCCACTCGCTCTAATTGTGCGGCGGCATCAACTCGGATATCTGCTTTATCATAATCGTAATAAATATTATCCACTTTATAATATTTAGTAGTATCAATTTTTTCAAGTTCCAGCAAAATCTTCACAAGAATTTTTGTGGATTGAGTTAACCCTTTGGTTGTAACTGTCTGCGTTTTTGTAAAATAAGCGGTCTTTGTTCCAATTATTTCAAAATCACTTTCCTGGGAAAGTTCAAAAGAAAATTTACCATCTTCTTTGGTAATAAACTCATCAATTTGTGTTGCCTCTTTAATCAAGCGCACTCTGGCTGAGGTAACAGGTACGGTATCTTTGGTTTCAGGAAGAACTTCAAAAACCAATCCATCTACTCCAAATGTCAGTGGGACTAATTCCACTTCATAAATATCATCATCTCCTGATCCACCCGCACGGTTGGAGGAAAAATACCCTTTGGTTTCCAACTCATCCATTACCAAATGAAAATCATCAAAAGGAGAATTAATAGGAGGTCCCATGTTTAAGGGCTTGCTGAAGGTATTGCCATCTGGTTTTGAATAAAAGATATCGAGATTTCCTAGTCCAACATGCCTATCGGAAGAAAAATAAAGAGTGCCATCGTGACCAAAAACCGGAAATACTTCGTTGCCACTTGTGTTTATAGTGGAGCCGAGGTTTTGAACATTTCCCCATTCGCCGTTCACTTTGGTTGCTTTGTATAAGTCAAGACCTCCAAATCCACCTTCACGATTCGATGAAAAATACAAAGTATTATTATCTAAGGAAAAAGCCGGTGACGATTCCCAGGTTGTATCTCCGTTGATTGCTAATTTGGCAGGAGCTGTCCACTCTTCAAATTCAAGTTTTGTTTCATAAATATTTGTTTCAACTCCGTCATCTTTTATTCCCGTATTACTTCTTGTAAAAAGCATCGTTTTGCCATCTAAAGAAATAGCAGTAGTGGCTTCATGGGCGTTTGGTGTATTTATAGGACTTCCAACCGGTTCAGGATTGCTGACATTTCCATCATTTTCTATAGTAACACGGTATAAATCAGTAAATTTTGAGCCATCGGTGAGGAAGGTAGGATTATTCTCGCCTCTTGAAGATGAAAAAATAAGCCCTGTTTTAATCAGCACGGGGCAAAATTCCGAAGCAGAAGTATTTATGGCGGAGAAATTTTTAATTTTATTCCGGGTATTTTTTTCAGCAAGTTTTTTAATCTCATTCAAATTTGCAATTTCAAAAGCGGCGGCGGATTTTAAGTCAGGATCATCTGCCTGTGAAACATAATTTTTAAATTGCTGAGCCGCTTCATCATATTTTCCATTGGTTTTCAGTGACATCCCATAGTAGAATGGTAATGAATTCATTTTGCACCCTCTGGCGTCTGCATCCTGATAATACGTTTCCGAATCAAAAATTTTATTTGCCAAACGAAAGGATTCTGCAATTTTAAATGGGATATTTGGGTCTTTTGTAAGTTTTTCTTGTGCAAGTTTGTATTTTTCAATAGCTGGGAAATAATTGGCAGAACGAAACTCATTATCTCCTTCCTTGAGAAGTTTTGCACCTGTATTACAACCGGTAAAAGTGCTTATTACCGCAAGGATGTATAAATAAAATGAGAATTTCAATGGATTCCGGGACTGTGTAAAAGCGGGCATTTTAAAGAAAAGGCAAAAGTAAATATTAATTTTGAAATAATTGCAATTTTTAAATTTTTTGATACTTTTTTTTAAAGACACATTAATAAATCAAAATCCAGATTATAAAATCGAAAACCAGAATCGATAAGGATGAAAAAACAAATGATTTAATAGTTGCCTCCCCAACACCCTTAGCTCCTTTCACATCATTCATTCCCAGATAACAGGAAGTAACTGATATTATCAAAGCAAAACCAAATGATTTTATAAGTCCACTTGATAAATCAGATAATCTGAACATCCCAAGAACCGATTCAAAAAACTGGAATGCGCTCATGTCAAGAAACATTTTAGCTACAAGATAAGAACCGATAACTCCAATAACATTTGCCATTAATACAAGAAGAGGAAGCATAATCATCATGGAGAAAACACGGGGCATTGCGATATAACGGGTTGGCTTAATAGCCATGCACCTGAGTGCATCAAGTTGCTCGGTAATATTCATGGTACCAATTTCGGCGGTCATGGAAGCGCCTACTCTTCCTGCGACAATCAAAGAAGTAAGTACGGGTCCCATCTCCATGGCAATAGCCCTGCTACTGGCGCCACCAAGTAATGAAAGAGAAACCATGCCCTTGAACTGGGCGGCGGCTTGCCATGCAACAATGCCTCCGGCAAACATTCCTATAAACGCTACTAATGGGATGGATTTAACTCCGATATGGTCGAGTTGAAACGCAATCCGTTTATGGTCCTTGAAAATGTACCTGAATGATAAAAAAATTTGAAGCGTTTCGTAACCAAATTTACCGCAGGAAGATAAAAAGTTGAAATTCATGTTAAAAATTATAACCGGCTGATAATCCAAATTTAATACCCGCAAATTGGCGAATATTGAATCCTTCACTTATTTGCCATGTTGGTTTTGGTTCAAAGGGTTCATTGTCAAAAGCAGTGAATCTGTAACCGGCGGCAAAGAAAATGTCAAAGGACCAATTTGAAAAAACCCATTGACGACCTGCTATTAATCCAGGCCAATATATATTTCCTTTAAAAGGATATTTTGGATTTCGCTCACTGAGAGGATTATCAGGATTTTCCCATGTATCCACTATCCCATATCTGAAAAATACTCCAAAATAAGTGCCCACAGGTGACCATTTTTTATTAAAATCATTACCGAAATAATACCATTTACCGGTAATTTCAAAATTTAAAACCTGCCTGTACAGATTTACCTGTGTTAATGTTTTATCAGGTGAAAATCCATAGATAAATCCAAGTTGCGCTGAAAAATCATCGTTTATATACCTTTCATATTCAGCTCCGGCATTACCGGCAAATAACAGGTCGGGGATGTTTACCTTGAATATGTTATGCCCATAAATACTTTTATGGGGTCCTTTATCGTCATTTTTTTGTTTGTTTTCTTCCTCATTTTCATCTTCATCTTGCGCGAAAACCGAATGGGTGGCAGACATAGAAAAAATCAGGACTAAGCAAAGGGATAAATAGGTGAGGCAGTTTTTCATAAAAACGTTGATTAAAATTGTTGCAAATATAATGAATCGGATTGAATAATCATGATACCTGAGGAAATTTATAAATTAATAGTATATACCTAAACGCGACACGGTGCACCGCGTCGCTACACAAATATCCCTATATCCCTATTCCCCTATACCCATATACCTCTATAACCGTTTCGCCACTAATTCGGCTACATCAAGTACCTGAATGTTTTCTTCTTTATTTTTTTCCTTTAGCCCGTCATTCATCATGGTCATACAGAAAGGACAAGCCGTAGCTATTACATCGGCTCCGGTTTCAAGCGCTTGCTCCGTTCTTTCTATATTTACTCCTTTTTTACCTTTTTCTTCTTCTTTAAACATTTGTGCACCACCCGCACCGCAACATAATCCATGGCTTTTAGAACTTTTCATTTCTATAACTTCTGTATTCAATTTTTCTATAACCGCTCTGGGAGCTGAATAAATTCCATTGCCTCTTCCCAGATAACAGGAATCATGATAAGTTATTTTTTTGGGATTTGAAGAGGGGCTATCATGGAAGTGTATATTGCCATTATCAATTAATTGTTTCAACAAGGTTGTATGATGAATCACTTCATAGTTTCCACCTAAATCAGGGTATTCATTTAAAAGCGTGTTAAAACAATGCGGACAGGCAGTAACAATTTTTTTAATGTTATAACGATTTAAAGTTTGAATATTTCCTAATGCAAGCAATTGAGCAATAAATTCATTTCCCGCCCGTTTAGCTGGGTCACCCGTACACGATTCTTCAGTTCCCAGAACAGCAAATTTTATCCCGGCGAATTTTAATATAGTTGCGAATGCCCTGGTAACTGATTTATAGCGCTCATCGAAACTACCGGAACATCCTACCCAGAATAAAATATCCGGTGATTCGCCTTTTGCAGATAAATCTGCCATCGTGGGTATATCAAGACCTTCAGCCCATAACATGCGGTCGTCTGCCGGAAATTGCCAGGGTGCTCCGTTATTTTCGAGATTAGTAAACATAGTGTTCAATAATGCAGGAGCTTTGGATTCTTCCATCACTAAATATCGGCGCATATCCACTATTAAAGAAGGATGGTCTATGTTGACAGGACATTCTTCAACGCAGGCATTACAGGTTGTGCAAGCCCATAGTTCTTCTGCGGAAATAAAATCTCCGAGCAAAGCTCGTTGGTCACTATATTCTACACCTGATTTTAACAAGCCGGGTCCTTTTTCTTTCATGCGGGCACGTAAATCAATAAATATTTTTCTGGGTGAAAGTTTTTTTCCGGTAATATTTGCCGGACAAACAGAAGTGCATCTGCCACATTCTGTACAGGTTAGTGCATCCAGATAATTTTTCCAGGTAACATCTTCAACATCTTTTACCCCAAAGCGTTTGGGTGTGTCACTGATTACAATGAGTTGAAACGAGGGGTCTAACATTTGTTTCACCTCATTAGTGACACTCGGAAGTGAGTTTAGTTTTGTTTTTGGTTCCATCCGTGAAAGAAAAACATTCGGAATGGAAAGAATGACATGAAAATGCTTCGATAACGGGAGAACATTCAGAAAAATAAAAATTAATGAAATGTGAATCCACCAGTTTATTTTTTCAAAGAGAAGAATCTGCTCCGGGTTCCATGCAGGAAGATAATTTGCCAAAAACTGACTGATTGGGAAATAACCAACACTTCCTATTTCGGAAGTTCTTCCTAAAAAACCTGCATTCATTCCAAGTAATGAAACCATTAATATAAGTATCATGCTTAGAATAAAAGTAGCGTCTAAGCGTGAAGTTGGCTTCATTTCAGGGGCGGTAAACCGTTTTGGTTTAGTAATATACCTTCGGGCAAGATAAATAATGCAAGAAACAGTAATAAGCAAAGCAAAAATATCACCCGATGCTGTGAGTACCTTGTAACATATTCCAAGGCAGGAAAATACTCTATCGGTTCCTATCATTCCATCTATCATCATTTCAAGGGAGCCAACACTTAATACAATAAATCCCCAGAAAACCAATGCATGGAGAAATCCTGCCACCGGCATTCTAAGAATTTTTGTCTGAGCAATGGCAACTTTTAAAGCCAGCAAAATTCTTCCGGGAATATTTTTTATAGGGAATGATGGATGGGTAAAACGGAAGTAAGAAAAGATTTTCCGGCAGATTAAAGCAAATGAGGTAAATGAAATAATAGTGACGAGAATAAAAATGATGCGTTCCATGGGGCTAAAATTTTTTCCAGCTACATTTAAAATTTCAAACAAAAGTAAGAAAAAACCTTAATTCTTTGTACTTTTGCCAAACTTTAGGGCATGTAAAGAAATAAAGTTTACAGAATTGACGAAGTTATTTTGTCATTTTTCAAGGCGCAAATTGTAGCTAATAGTAAGCGACTATAAGCAAAATTTGCAACGCTGAAAAATGGCAAAAGAACAAGTCAAAATGTAAAGGTTATTTCTTTACATACCCTAAAAGGTGATGTAGCTCAGTCGGTAGAGCAGAGGACTGAAAATCCTTGTGTCGGCGGTTCAATTCCGTCCATCACCACAGGCAGGGAGAAAGAGAAAGGTGAAAGGAAAAAGGAGAAAGGAAAAAGGAAAAAGAGGGCATTTAGCTCAGTTGGTTCAGAGTGCTACCTTCACACGGTAGAGGTCACAGGTTCGATTCCTGTAATGCCCACCAGGGGAGATTCAATACCTGTGTTATAAATGCACCTCCTAAAACTACCTTATCATCCTTCTAAATTTCTCTACCACTTTCCTTGTGTACGGCTCCAAAGGTAAATCCAACGCCTCTTTCAGTGTCACCCAAATAGGAGAATGACCTTCCTCGTTCAAATGTACTTTTTCGGTCTTGGATTTACATAAAAAATCAAAAAATATATAATGACTGTTTGATTTATGGTAGGTTTTTCCAAAAATAAACTCCTGCACACATATTAATCTAATGTCGCTTATTGTCAAACCGGTTTCTTCCTTGATTTCTCTTCTCAACGCTTGTTCAAATGTTTCTCCTAACTCAATGTGTCCACCAGGAATTACATAGTATCCTTCCCATTTATGCGATTTCATCAGAAATATTCTGCCTTTCGGACTAATAATTAATCCACCAACGGTTGGTTCTGGGTATTGTTGTTTCTTTTTTTTCATTCTATATTATATTTTCTATTTTCTATTTTCTATTTTCTATTTTCTATCTTCTATCTTCTATTTTCTATATAAAATTATTTAATTTCAACATTCATCCAACACTTTATTTATAATACTACAAGCAAGTTCAATTTCCGGCTCAGAAATTGTCAAAGGCGGACTAATTCGCAAGGCAGTAGGGCAATGTAAAAACCAATCAGTAATTAATCCTGCATTCATTGATTTCTGAATGACGGAAAATGCTTTATCGGCATTGCCAAGTTCAACAGCGAGCATTAGCCCTTTCCCTCTGATTTCTAAAATATTTTTGTGGGAAAGTAATTTCCGGAACAGTTTTTCCTTTTTGGGAATGACACTTAAAATATCAGATGAATTTAATGTTTCAAGAATCGCATAACCAGCCACGCAACTCAATGGATTTCCTCCGAAAGTAGTAATGTGTCCAAGTATTGGATTATTTTTTAAAACGCTCATAATCTCCTGCGAGGAAATAAATGCGCCCAGAGGTAATCCGCCTCCGAATGCTTTTGCAAGCAGTAAAATGTCGGGAGTGACACCAAATTGCTCAAACGCCCATAGTGTTCCGGTTCTTCCCATCCCGCATTGCACCTCATCAAAAATGAGCAGAACACGAAATTTATTACAAATCTCCCTTAATCGCTTAAGATATTTTTTATCTGCAACTTTTACACCGCCTTCCCCCTGGATAGGTTCTATAATGACACAGGCAGTAGAATCTGAAATAGTTTCCAATGCCACTTCCTCATTAAATTCAATGAACTTTACATCGGGTAATAACGGGCGATAGTTTTGCTTAAATTCCTCATTTCCCATCACCGATAATGCACCGTGAGTGGAACCGTGATAGGATTTATTAAATGCAATGATTTCCGTGCGACCTGTAAATCGTTTTGCCAATTTAATTGCTCCTTCCACTGCTTCCGATCCGGAGTTTACAAAAAAAGTGCATCCAAGATTTTCCGGGAGTAATTCGGAGAGTCGTTTTGCCAATTTGATTTGGGGTTCTTGTAAGAATTCTCCAAATACCATTGTATGAAGATATTTTTCAAGCTGTTGATTAATGGCACTAATTATGGCAGGATGACGGTGTCCCAGGTTATTTACTCCTATGCCGGAGATTAAGTCAATATATTTTTTACCGGTGGAATCGTAGAGATAGATACCCTCTGCGTGTGACACTTCAATGCCAATAGGAAAATCAGAAGTTTGGGCAATGGTGGGAGGGAAGTAGGACATAATTAAATTTCCAACAATCCAAATTCATTGATTACAATGCAGTAGTTTTGCCCAACCATCTAACCATCTAACCATTTAACCATCTAACCATTTAACAATAAATCAAAAACTATTCGGAAATCAAATTACTATTGATATACTTACTTCTTTTTCTCTTCTTTCTTCTTCTTTTTCTCCTCCTTCTTCACATCTGCTGGTTTTACAACGGGAGCAGGTGCACCAGGTTTTTGCGGGTTCATCATTTGTTGGTGTCTCATCAAAGAATCCGGCATAGGAGGTCTTGCACCTGACATTCCGGGAAAGTCAGCATCTGCTTGGTAGAACTGTAATAATTGCGCAGGGCTTAAAAGTGTTTTAAATTTCTGAAAATATTCTTTTTCGAGAGATAATTCCGATTGGCTTAGTTTTGTTTTTTCATCTATAATCATCATCAGTGATTTTTCATCTGTTTTTGTTGGGTCCATGGAAGACAAGGTTTTTTTATATTGGTTTTTTATTTCTTCAACCCGCGAGTTATATTCGTTATAAACGGGCATAAATTTTTGCATTACATCCGGAGTTAACCTGAGCCGGCTAAAAATATAGCTCATTTTCATGCCACCGCCCATCATTCCGGGTCTTGGCGGCATGTTCATTGGACCAGTGGGTCTATTGGGTGGCATATTCGGGCGATTGGGCTGTTGCATTTGTGGTTGTCCGGCGGGAGGTGTGCTTGGGGGCGGGGTAGCAGATTTGTTTGTATTATTATTTGATGCCGGGTTTTGTGCAATAGAAACAGAATAGGAAAGCCAGATAAAGCAGATACATTTAAGAAGTGTTTTCATGAGATTGTTGGATTTGTTAAATATTAAAAGAGCGTAAAAGTAAGAAATTTTTTAATGAAAGAGGGTTTATACAGGGATATGGGAAAAAGGTTTTTTGGGAATTTCTATTCAGTATACTGAAGTGGAATAGATTTGCAGAATCAAAAAATTGACAATATGGTGTTATGTAAAGACACGGAGCACTCCTATAAAAATAAACATACCGTGAATAAACCTGTTTCAGATTGGTATAAACGATACTGAAACCATTTACCCGGTACTAAACTAAAAATGATTTATAAATTTTGAGACAGGATAATTTACGCCAAGGTCAGGATTTTTGAATTTTGAAAATTTTTTACTAATATTGCAATTTAAAACAAAAAAGAATTTTCTTTAACAACCTAACCCGATACTTGTCGGGATTGAACACCAATTTGCTACTTAACAGGAATAATAATTATCATGCAAAGACGCAATGTATGCAAAGAAAAAAAATCATTTATGATTTTTTTTCTTTGCATACATTGCGGTCATTTCGCCTTTGCGTGACATAAAGACCACCTGAGTAGTAATAAAACCAAAAACAAAATGAAAACATGTAAATTATTCTTAACATTATTATTGATTGCATTGACATTAACTACCTGCAAAAAGAAAGATGATGACACAGTTACACCTGCTTCAAAATGCAGTGATGGGATTCAAAATCAAGGAGAAACAGGTGTGGATTGTGGAGGTCCTTGTTCACCATGTTTTATTCCACAAAATATTTGGACTCAAAAAGCAACGAATGGGGTAGCTAAAACATTTGTGCTTGGTTTTGTAATTGGCTCAAAAATATATATTGGAGGAGGATGTACTGAAAGTGGAAGTTCAACTTCTAAGTTTGAGGAATATGATCCATCAACAGATAAGTGGACAACTAAAGTTGCAATGCCTGAAAACAGATATTCAGGATTTGCATTTACCATTGGAACTAAAGGATATGTTACTGCAGGAGATAATTATGGTGGATCTCCCATTAGATCAACTTATGAATATGACCCTGCTACAGATATATGGACTCGAAAAGCCGATTTTCCCCCTATTACCAAAACAAGTCGCGTTTTTGGATTTTCAATTGCATCTCTCAACAAAGCTTATGCGCAGCGGGGTACAGAATTTTATGAATATAATCCAGCTACGGATAAGTGGACTCAAAAAGCAAATCTTTCAAATCCAAAATATGGAACTGGATTTTCAATCGGTTCAAAAGGATATATTGGAAATTCAAGTGGTTTGAATGAGTATGACCCTACCTCGGATACATGGACACCAAAAGCAAACAATAGTGCAGCAACCCCTCTTTATTATTATAACACAGGCATCGGTTTTTCCATCGGTAATAAAGCATATTTAGGAACAGGAAACGGGGCTACCGAGATGATAGCTGAATTTTGGGAATGGGATCAGGCAAGCGACATCTGGACCCGAAAAGCTGATTTCATGGGAGGTCCCACAGGACAAGCCATAGGACTTGGTACCGGACTCAAGGGTTATGTTGGGTTTGGTGCTGCTAACGGTACTAAACAAAACACTTGGTATGAATTTAAGTAACAAGTTAAACTGAGGCAAAAGCAAAATTACTTAAATCTATCAAACGAGATTTGTTTTTCAACTCATCGTTCACACATTCAATGATTGAGCGATTTTTAAATAGAATTTTATTAATCAAAAGTCAGGAATTCTGAACTTGTTATTGGTATCAAAATATTACTTATTTTCGCACCTGAAAGGTAACGAAAGTTTTATATTTTTCGTCCAAAAAACCATTTTTTATGTTAAAAAAAATACCATTACTTCTAACTTTTTTCACTGTAATATTTTGCACTTTTTGGTTTTTTTAAAACCGGTTTTAGTTTTTTTTACGATAATAAAACTGAAAATTATGAAATTAATAATACACAGATTACCGGCAAAACCATTGGTTTTTATTGGAAAAACTTTGATTATGAAGGCGCCGGTTCCATTGCTCCAATCGGTGAATATAGTAAGTGGGAATTTCTTCTTATTCCGTACCGGATATCTTATTCACTGAGTCCCTCTCAATACGATACAATTAGAAAAGATTCATCGGCATCCTTCAGTTTAATGACTTATGCCATCACTTATCAAAAAGGAAATCAGGCATTGTTGTTTAATAAAATTCTCACAAATTTTGGATATCAGTTTGAGATTATTCCTTCCGGCTATTTAACTATAATTGGAAAAACCAATACAGAAAATTCCGGTGAGTCAAACGCACTTCAAAGATTGACAAGTTTATTTTTTATTAATTTTAATCTGGGGTTTGGAGTATTGATTAGATAATATGCACATCAGGCACAGAATTATCTTAAAATCGTCTATTTTGAAAAAACCTATCGAAAAGTGGTTGTAAATTACATCTATTTGTTATTCAATTAATATTCCCTATCTTTGCGCCTCAATTTTAAAAAGAACTATGCCCACCATTCAGCAATTAGTAAGAAAAGGGAGAAAAGAACTGCGCTATAAGTCCAAGTCCCCCGCTCTCGGTTCCTGCCCGCAACGCAGAGGAGTATGTGTACGTGTTTATACCACTACCCCCAAAAAACCAAATTCAGCCCTAAGGAAAGTAGCCAGGGTGCGGCTTACTAATCAAAAGGAAGTGAATGCGTATATACCCGGCGAAGGACACAATTTGCAGGAGCACTCCATTGTACTGATTCGTGGCGGCAGGGTGAAAGACCTTCCCGGTGTTCGTTATCACATTATTCGCGGAACCCTTGACACAGCAGGCGTTACAGGTCGTCATCAGGGACGTTCAAAATATGGAACCAAGGTAGATAAGAAGAAAGGAGCGGCGGCAGGAGCAGCACCAGCACCAGCGGCGAAAAAATAAATTTTTATATAATAATATAATTCAAAGCAACCATGCGCAAAGAAAAATCAAAAATACGTTACGTTCTTCCGGATCCTAAATTCAGCGACCCGTTGGTAACAAAGTTTGTTAATTGCCTTATGAACGATGGCAAAAGAACCAAGGCATTTCACATATTTTATAAAGCATGCGACCTTGTGGAAAAACGAACTAAAGAAAACGGGGTAGCAACATGGAAAAAAGCATTGGAGAATGTAATGCCTACAGTGGAAGTAAAACCAAGAAGGGTAGGAGGTGCTACCTTCCAGATTCCCAGTGAAGTGCCTGCACGTCGAAGAATTTCTGTCGGAATGAAATGGCTTATCAATTATACTCGTCAGCGTAATGAGAAAACCATGGAAGAAAAACTAGCGGCAGAAGTAATTGCCGCCGCTAAAGGAGAAGGAGCCGCTGTTAAAAAGCGTGAGGATACTCATAAAATGGCAGAATCCAATAAAGCATTTTCTCATTTCAGGTTTTAATATTCAATTTAATTTCATTTTTTAACAAACCCCGTAGGGGTTACACCTTAGTAGTATGGCAAAGAACGACTTACGATATCAGCGAAACATCGGAATCATGGCGCATATAGATGCCGGGAAAACGACTTGTACGGAGAGAATTCTCTATTATACAGGATTAACTTATAAAATCGGTGAAGTGCATGATGGTACTGCTGTTATGGACTGGATGGCACAGGAACAGGAACGTGGAATTACCATTACTTCCGCCGCTACAACCACAAATTGGAATTTTCCAACCGAATGTGGAAATAAAACTCCTGAAACAAATTCATATAAGATAAATATTATTGATACCCCCGGACACGTTGATTTTACAATTGAAGTTGAAAGATCTCTCAGAGTGCTTGATGGCGCTGTTGCATTATTTTGCGGTGTTTCCGGTGTTGAACCACAATCCGAAACGGTCTGGCGTCAGGCAGACAGATATAATGTGCCGAGAGTTGCTTTTATAAATAAAATGGACAGGGCGGGAGCCGACTTTTTTAATGCAGTAAAAGAAATAAAAGAAAAATTGGGTGCAAGACCTGTAGTTCTGCAACTTCCCATAGGAGCTGAAGATAAATTTATTGGTATTATTGATCTGGTGACCATGAAAGCAGTTATTTGGAGTGAGGAAGATAAAGGAAAAACCTATTTTACGGAAGAAATTCCTGCTGAATATAAGGAATCGGCGCTTGAGTGGAGAGAGCATCTGTTGGAAGTTGCCGCCGACTTTGATGATAACCTGATGCATAAGTTTTTTGATCATCCTGAAACAATTACCGTGACAGAGATCCATGCGGCTTTGCGAAAAGGCACCATTGAAATGAAAATATTCCCGGTTTGTTGTGGCTCTGCTTTTAAAAACAAAGGAGTTCATACGTTGCTGGATGCTGTCATTAATTATCTCCCATGCCCACTTGACATGCCCGAAATAAAAGGCATAAATCCTGATACTGATGAATCCGTTAGCAGAGCGCCTTCCGCCGATGGTCCTTTTACTGCCCTCGCTTTTAAAATCATGACAGACCCATTTGTGGGACGTTTGTGCTTTTTCAGAGTTTATTCCGGAAAATTAGAAGGAGGAAGTTACATATATAATATGCGAACCGGTAAAAAAGAAAGAATCGCCCGTCTGATGCAGATGCATGCAAACAAGCAAAATCCAATTCCGGAAGTTGAAGCCGGTGACATTGCCGCCTGCGTGGGATTCAAAGATATAAAAACCGGAGACACGCTCATTTCTGATGATAAATTTCCGATAATTCTTGAATCAATGAAATTTCCTGATCCTGTTATCGGATATGCCATCGAACCAAAGACAACTGAAGATATTGATAAACTTAGCAATGCAATTGCGAAATTTCTGGAAGAAGATCCTTCTCTCAGAGTAAATACGGATGAAGAAACAGGTCAGACCATCCTCAGAGGAATGGGGGAATTGCATCTTGAAATTATTCTTGACCGGATGAAGAGAGAATTTAAAGTTGAAGTCAATCAGGGACCTCCGCAGGTTGCCTACAAAGAATGGATTACTAAAACAGTTGAACACAGAGAATTGTATCGTAAACAGACAGGTGGTCGTGGAAAATTTGCAGAAATTATCTTTGAACTGATGCCACGTAAAGATGGTAAGGAAGGTTTGGAATTTATTAATGATATAGTCGGTGGAGCTATCCCAAGAGAATACATACCATCCATTGAAAAGGGTTTTGAGGCGGCAATGCAAAATGGTGTGCTTGCGGGGTATCCGGTATCAGGACTTTCTATCCGGATTTTCGATGGTTCTTTCCATGAAGTGGACTCCGATAGTTTTTCTTTTGAAATGTGCGCTCGCTTAGGATTCCGTGACGCATGCCGCAAAGCCGCTCCTGAATTGCTGGAACCGATTATGGCTGTTGAGGTAGTGACACCTGATGAATACACAGGTCCATGCACCGGTGATTTAAACAAACGCCGTGGTGTATTGCAAGGTATGGATGCCAAAGGAACAAGCCGCATTATCAAAGCAATGGTTCCACTTTCAGAACTTTTTGGTTATGTTACCGATTTAAGAACAATTTCATCCGGACGTGCATTAGCGACTCTAACTTTCTCCCATTACGAGCCCGTTCCAAGGGGAATTGCAGAAGGAGTGATTGCCAAAGCCAAGGGAGTTACAGAAAGAGTGTGATTTGCGAAGGATTTTTATTATGTTTATTTGTAATATAAAAATTTCATGTAAGTTTGTACGTTCAAAAAATTAACCCATGCACCAAAAAATACGAATCAAATTAAAATCCTACGATCATTCATTGATTGACCGTTCTGCCGAAAAAATTGTAAAAGCTGTTAAGTCCACCGGAGCAGTGGTAAATGGTCCTATCCCGTTGCCAACTAAAAAAAGAATTTATACGGTTCTCCGCTCACCGCATGTTGATAAAAAGTCAAGAGAGCAATTTCAGTTATGTACCTATAAACGTCTTGTGGATATTTACTCTTCAAGCGCAAAAACGATTGACGCATTGATGAAGTTGGAATTACCAAGCGGTGTGGATGTGGAGATTAAAGTATAAATTTTGGGGCTTGCCCTTAATTAGATTTTACGACCTATGAATTATTGATCTACCATGTTTAAGAAATTTTATTATTTCGTACAGAAATCATTTTATTTTTCACAAACGGAAATGAATGGATTTCTAATATTAATTTTTATCCTTGCAGGCGTCTGTTTTATGCCTTATCCGGATAGCAATTCGGGAGAAATCAATGACACAAGAGACAGAAAAATGCTGGATAGTTTAGAAAAATCATGGGCGAATATGATTGCTTTGAAAGAAAAAAAGGAAATGCCTGTTTTAGAAAACCCTGTCCCGTTTATTCCCGATACGTTGAATATAGAACAATGGAAAAGATATGGTTGTGAAGAAAGAGTTGCACACAGGATTATTAATTATCATTCAAAAGGCGGAAAATTTCGAAGTAAGAATGATCTGAAAAAGATTTACGGTATGGAATCGTCGTTTTTTGAAAAAATTAAACCTTTTATAGCTCTTCCAGATTCTTTTGTGAAAGATAAACATTACTCAGAAAAACGGGAAATTAAAGAGAGTTTTCAGAAGTATAAAAAAGCGGATTATAATTTTTCAGAAAAGAAAACAACTTTTACCGAATGGAAAATGGAATTAAATTCCGCCGATACTTCTGATTTAATCCGTATTTACGGTGTCGGAGAAAAGTTATCAATGAAAATTTTAAAATATAAAAAGAGATTAGGAGGTTTTATAACCTTGGAACAATTACGCGAAATAAAAGGAATAGACAGTTCAAATTATTCTGAAATAATAAAACACTTTTATATTTCAGATACTTCTTTGTTGAAAAAGCTGAATCTGAACTCAGTGACACTTCAGGAACTTGGAACACATCCTTATATCGGATACCGTATTGGGGAAAAAATCATTGCCTACAGGGAACAACATGGAAATTACGAGAGAGTGGAAGATGTGTTGAAGATTATTACTATAACCAAAGGGGATTTGGAGAGGATGAGACGGTATGTGAAAGTGGAGTGAATTTCTATTAAATTAGTATAACCATTAATTATTTCCCAACCCCTCACCCACGCTCAACCTCTACCGCTTTCAATGTCTCTAATGCCTCTCTCAAATTTCCTAACACCCCTTTTATCTCCTCTACCGTAACTGCACCCACTGAGAGCCGGAACCATGCATTATTAATAGATGCCCCAAACGCGTAAAATGGAACAACCGCCATTTTTGCCTTGTGAAGTAGAAAATCTGTAATATCTGTACTGTCTTTAAAAATTTTCCCATCAACACCCATCTTACCAATCAAATCAAAGCGGGCTGTCAGGTAAATTGCGGCCATCGGAACAATTGCATCCACAGGATATCCTTCTTCTTTCAGATTAATTAAGCCATCATATAAAACAGTTAATCGCTCTTCAATTTTATTTTTAAATAAAGTAAGATAGTTATTTATGGCTGTATTTTTAGTTAAAAAGTTAGCAGTTGCTACCTGTTCGGCTTTGGGAGCCCAGGCACCCAGATGGCTCAATATTGCCTTCATTCGCTCAATGACTTCTTTAGGTCCAAATGCCCATCCTACCCGAACACCGGTTGAAGCAAATGCTTTTGACATACCATCAATAAATACAGTATATTTTTTCATTTCCGGTCGCAGTGACACTGGATTAAAGTGAGTATGTTCTCCAAACGTTAGCAACCAGTAAATCTGGTCATACAATAGATATAGAGGTTTCTGCTTTTCGCCTCTTCTTTTGTTTTCTTCAATAATTAAATCGCATATTCCTTCCAGTTGTTCTTGTGAAATGGTTGTTCCGGTAGGATTCAATGGCGAACACAATGACACAAGAGTGGCATCTTTTAAATGAGATCTGAAATCATCCGCTACGGGTAAAAAATTATTTTCTGCTTTTACATCCACAGGAATTCCTTTTGCACCGGTTATGTGCACATAATGGTTATTATTCCAGGAGGGAACAGGGTAAATCACGGTGTCGCCTTTGTCAATCAGGGTCACAAATACTCCATAAATTAAAGGTCTGGCTCCGGCTGATATTAAAATTTCATCAGGTGAATAAGAAAGTTTTTCGTATTCTGATAAAAATTTTGAAACCGCATTCCGCAGAGGAGCAATACCGTTTGCCGCAGGATAATTAGTTTCACCTTTATTATATGCATCGGTTATTGCGTTTTTATATTCTTCCGGAATCGGAAAATATTTCGGTTCAAAATCCCCAATGGTTAGATTGCAGATTTTTTCGCCTTTCGCAATTAATTCGTTTACTGATGCGGCAATCCGGATTATTTCCGAACCGATCAGGTGCTGAGCCATATAGGAAACTTTCATAGTTGGAAGTTTTTTTACCAAAGGTAAAAATTTGTTGGATTAAATTCAATAGTAATCGTCACTTTTTTTATTGTTTTATGCATAACTAACCTTTACCCCCTCTCCAATTTGGAGAGGGACTGGGGTGAGGTCTTTCAAAAAGAGAAAAATTTTTCGCCCTACGATTCCACAATCTCAAATTCTGTCCTACGGTTCATCTGCCTCCCTTCTTCCGTCTTATTATCGGAAATGGGCTTACTTTCACCATATCCTGCATATTGCAAACGGTTTTCCGTGATACCCTTTTCGATCAATCGTTTAACAACCGATTGCGCCCGTTGTTCTGAAAGTACCTGATTGTGCTTTTCATCTCCGACATCATCCGTGTGTCCTGAAATTTTTACTTTTATTTCACTATTTTTAATCAATAAATCAAATAACCGGTCAACTTCCGTAGTAGATTCTGCTTTCAGTTCTGTCTTATCGGTATCAAAAAATATATTCTTTAAAATGATTTTATTACCTGTTTTCATTGGGTTTAGAAGTATATCACGAACATATTCTTTGTAAGTTGTGCCTTCAGGCAAAGTAAAATTTTCTGAAAAAAACAGGTAGGGTTCCCTCTGCACTGAAATACCATAATTTTTTCCCGCCGGAAGTGTAATCAAATAACTCCCCGACCCGGGATTAGACCGAAGTGTTGCTTCCGGCTCATTTGTTTTATTATCAGTAATATTTATTTCGGCTTCAATGCCCTCGCCGGATACCGCGTCTTTAATTACACCTTTGACTAGAATTAATTCGGGTGGTTTTTCCTTAACCGGCATTTTAATAATGTATAAATCCTGGTCACCAAAACCACCTTCTTTTACCGAAGAATAGTAGCCCCAGAGTTTGTTGGCAGAAAGTGTAAAATACAAGTCATCATCCGAAGAATTCAGAGGATAACCGATGTTTTCGGGTTTACTCCAACTCAATTGTTTTTTTTCTGTTTTGAAGATGTCAAAACCGCCCATTCCATCATGCCCTCGTGAACTGAAATATAATGATTTCCCATCGGGATGAGGATAAGGTGATTCTTCGTCATATTCAGTATTAATTGCTTTTCCAAGATTCTTGGCTTTTGACCAGGTACCGTTTATATTTTTAGAACACATATAAATATCCTTCCCTCCAATTCCCATAGTGCGGTCACTCACAAAGTATAATTCTCTTTCATTTGCAGATAGCCGGGCAGATGACTCAAAGAACTCCGTATTTGTAATTTCTCCAAAGTCAGAAGGTATTGACCATTTCTCACCGTTAAATTCGGCTATATAAATATCCCCTCCTTTCTTATCATAATATATAAAAAGTTTTTGTCCGCTTACAGATAAACCGACTGCCGCATCATGTTTAGCTGTGTTGATAGAAGATATATTAACGGCTGTTTCCCAGTGATTATTGAGATGTCGCGCAGTGTATATATCCTCGAAATATTTTCCATCATCGGCAATTTTCCCCTCTTTGCTATCGGGTCGGCGGGAAGTAAAAATCATGGTCATTCCATCTACACTAAGCAGAGGAATATATTCCGGATAGGGAGTATTAACTTCCTTACCCATGTTGGTAATGGTAATTTGAACAGGACTTACCACTAATTTTTTACCGTTTTCACATTCATAAATGTAACGGGCTAATTCTTTTTTCCGTTGATTTTTAATCTGGGAAAGAAATTTTTTATAATTTACAATAGCCGCATCAAAATTCTGATTAAGATGGTTGGCTCTTGCCAGCCAAAATACTATTTCTTTGTTGACGATTGGATTTTTCTTATACGCCTTCTCAAAAAATGACTGAGCCGGCTTTTTAATAGGGCTTTTCAGATAAGCCATGGCTGTTTTGAAAAGTATTTCTGCATCATCCGGCTTTAATGAATCGGCTTTCAGATATGCTTTTACAGCGGCTGAATAATTACCATTCTCAAAGAATTTTTCGCCGTCTTTCATAAGACGATTGAGAGATTGAGGATGTGCAAGGGTGACCGGTAGGATAATAAAAAAGATGCTATAAGAAATAAATTTTGTTTTATACATGGTTAATTTAGAAAGTTGTTATTTTATATTGGAATGAAAACTTCTCTGATAAGAATTTTTCAAAAGTAGTAAAATTTTTTCTATATGGATATAAAATTTTTTAGTAAATTTGTACTTTAATAAAAACCGGACACAATGCCTTTCTATCACACACTCGGGAAAATACCGCATAAGCGGCATACCCAATTCCGCAACAAAAAGGGAGTTCTTTATTCTGAAGAGCTTTTCAGCACCGAAGGTTTCTCCAGCATGCTTTCCCTGCTTTATCATGTTCATCCTCCTACCAAAGTTCTGAAAATTGATAAAAGCTATTCGGTGGCACCGGAAATGGGCATTGAAAACAATATGCAACATCGTTCTTTTCAGGGTTTTCAGGTTAAACCCGAAAAGGATTATCTCAAAAGCAGAAAAACCGTATTGTTCAATAATGATGTAATGATTTCTTTGGCGGCTCCCCAGGAATCAATGAACTATTTCTATAAAAATGTCAATGGAGATGAAATGTTGTTTATTCATAAAGGGGAGGGAACACTAAAAACACAATTCGGAAATATTGACTTCGGTTATGGTGATTATGTGATTATTCCCCGTGGCACAACTTATCAGATTGAGTTTAAAAATAAAGATAACCGGCTTTTGATTCTTGAATCGTTTAGTCCCATATATACTCCTCGCAGATACCGGAATGAGTTTGGTCAGTTGCTGGAACATTCTCCTTTTTGTGAGCGGGATATTCGCCCCCCTAAAAAATTGGAAACGCATGATGAAAAGGGAGAATATAAACTATTAATCAAAAAGGGAATGTTACTATTTCCATATACCTACGAAGCACACCCGTTTGATGTCATCGGCTGGGATGGTTTTGTTTTTCCCTGGGCTTTTTCTATTCACGATTTTGAACCGATAACCGGAAGGGTGCATCAACCCCCTCCCGTTCATCAGACCTTCGAAGGGAGAAATTATGTAGTATGTTCTTTCTGTCCTCGATTATATGATTATCATCCATTGGCGATTCCTGTTCCTTATAACCACAGCAACATTGATTCTGATGAGGTTTTGTATTATGTAGCCGGCGACTTTATGAGCAGAAAACATGTCACACAAGGACAAATTACACTTCATCCTTTGGGTATTCCCCATGGTCCTCATCCCGGAACTGTTGAAAAAGGCATCGGGGCAAAATCCACAGAAGAATTAGCAGTAATGATAGATACGTTTCATCCATTGAAAATCACAAAAGAGGGATTGAAATTGATGGATGAAGATTATTATTTGAGCTGGTTGGAGTAATCAGTAGAGACGGGTTTAAAACCCGTCTGTACAGTCATTAGAAATTCATCATCTGTATTTAATTAATAATAAAATTTTAAAATATGGAACCCACCGAAACAATTGAAAAAAAATCTGTCGGAACGCTCACCGATTTTCTGCCCATCAATGGAACCGACCATGTGGAATTTTATGTAGGAAATGCAAAGCAAGCGGCGCATTATTATCAATCAGCTTTTGGTTTTCAACCCGTAGCATATAGCGGACTTGAGACCGGAAAACGCGATCGCTGTTCGTATGTATTACAGCAAAATAAAATAAGATTTGTGTTGACCTCTTCGTTGATTCCAGATAGTGAAATTTCCAACCATGTAAAAAAGCACGGCGATGGCGTAAAAGTGCTGGCATTGTGGGTGGATGATGCAGAAAAATCTTACCACGAGGCAATTAAACGGGGAGCTGTATCTGATTTTAAACCACAAACGCTATCTGATAAAGATGGCGAAGTACGAATATCTTCCATAAAAATTTATGGTGACACCGTGCATACTTTTGTAGAAAGAAAAAATTACAAGGGTCCGTTTCTTCCCGGATATGTTCCGTACAATCCCGAATTTAAAGCCACTTCCGTTGGATTAAAATATGTGGACCATTGTGTTGGAAATGTGGAGTTAGGAAAGATGAATGTATGGGTGAAATTTTATGAAGACGTAATGGGGTTTAAAAACATTTTATCATTTGACGATAAAGACATTTCTACCGAATATTCTGCTTTAATGAGCAAGGTAATGTCTAATGGCAACGAACGGATTAAATTTCCGATAAATGAACCAGCACCTGGGAAAAAGAAATCACAAATTGATGAATACCTTGAATTTTATTACGGACCTGGCGTTCAGCACGTAGCTATGGCAACCGACAATATTCTAGAAACGGTTACCCAACTCCAGAGCCGTGGCGTTGAATTTCTTACGATACCTGATTCTTACTACGCCACCCTGATGGATAGGGTCGGAAAGATTGATGAAGACATCCGTGCCATTCAAAACCTCCGTATTCTTGTTGACAGAGATGATGAAGGGTATTTATTGCAGATTTTCACCAAACCGGTGGAAGATCGTCCCACGTTATTTTACGAAATCATTCAACGGAAAGGCGCGCGGTCGTTTGGAAAAGGAAATTTCAAAGCCCTTTTTGAATCGCTGGAAATGGAGCAGGCGAGGAGGGGGAATTTGTAGGGGAGGGATAAGGGTGCTACTATAAATTCTATCTTTTTTGATCCGCATGATATTTGTCCTATTAGCCACAACTATCGTTTATTACTTTTGTTAATGCAATCATGTATTAAATGAGAACCCAGCAACTATTTGATGTAAATTGTCTGAGCTGTCCAAACCGGAATTGCTCGTTATTAAATTGTTGTGATGATAATTGGGTAAGTTTTATCAACGATAATAAAACGGTTCTCCATTGTAAAAAAGGGCATCATATTATTAACGAAGAAACTCCTGTAAATGGAATTTATTTTATTTTATCTGGAAAGGTGAAAGTATATAAAACAGGATTAGGAAATAAAAAGCAAATCATACGGCTTGCCAGAAATGGGGATATAGTTGGTCATAGAGGAATCAACCGGAAATTCTGGCCTATTTCTGCTACTGCCATAGAGGATTCATTTATTTGTTTTATTTCTAATGAGAATTTTGAAAAGGTGGTCATGAGTAATCCTAAACTCGGTTATCAGATGGTTTTGTTTTTTTCTGATGAACTTTTTCGCTCTGAAGAAATTGTCAAAAATCTGTCCTCTCTTATGGTAAGGGAAAAAGTAGCATACGCATTGATGAAGATTTCAGAATCATACCCGGTGTTTGGGAATAAAATACAAGAAATTTTATTAAGTCGCCAGGATATTGCTGAGTTAGCCGGAACTACGAAAGAACAGGTTTCCAAACACCTAAATGAATTTGTCAAAGAAAATATAATTTCTTTTGAAGGGAAACGAATTCTTGTTAACAACTTTAAACAACTGGAAATTATCGCTAACTTTCATTCTACCCGTTAATTCTGCTTTTCCTCATATTTTTTCCTGAATCAGATCAGTTTTAATGATATTAATTAATATGGTTTAATATATCGTTTTAATTGACTGATTTCATTCTACATCTATTGGGCATCTCATTACTTTGTATTGAAATTAAATAGTAAAATTTAATAAATCCAAAAAAAATGAACCCATCAAAAATCAAAACGCTTATAACACTATTTATAAGTGTCGCGTTCTTAGTATGTATGCTGATTATTAACTCCTGCGCTAATCAGAATTCAGACGCAGAAGCCGCTGGCTTAAAGGCGCCTGTTTATTCAAACGCCGTGGATTATAATAAAGCCGAAAAAGGAAAAGTGTTATTTGAAAAAAACTGTGTCACTTGTCACAAATTTGATTCGCGCTCGACAGGTCCTGCACTTCAGGGTGTTACAAAAAGACGTACGCCCGACTGGTTAATTGAAATGATTGTGAATCCTGCCGAGATGATCGAGAATGATGCCACTGCCAAAGCAATGCTTGCGGAATACAATAATGTACCAATGGCTAAAATGGGAATAACAGAAGAGGGTGCAGAGAACATTATTCAATATCTGAAAAAAATGGATGGAGAGAATTAGTAATCATATTATACTCTTTAAAAAAGTTATGTTCACATTTTAAAACAAAATGAATCATGAAAGTAATAATAATTAAAACACTTCTGCTGTCATTATTGTTAATGACACTTTCGCATGGCGTTATTTCCTGTGATTATTGCAATAAACAGTTTGCCAGGGAACTAAACGAAAAACGTTCCGGTTCATTGGTATCGAAGGAAATGCTTCTTGCTATGAATAACCAGATGCCATTATCAGCTCCAGTATCGGCAACTAAAAGTTTTAAAACACAAACAAGCCCATTGTTTCCTCAAATTATGGATAGAGATTCAAAACTTTCCATTCCTCCTACCAGCTTTGTACCACAGGACTCAAAAGCAGATGTCATTTGTAAAATTTCTCTGGAAGAGGGTGAATCTTACATTGGGAAAGGGGTAATGTTCAAAGGTTTTACTACAGATAAGAAAATACCGGGTCCCACCTTTTTTGCAACAGAAGGCGATATTGTGGAATTTATTGTTGAGAACAAAGGGAAGATACCGCACGGGGCTTCATTACACATGGCATATACACAGACCTCAAAATACCTTGGAAAAATAGAACCGGAGAAAATCAAATCATTTAAATTCAGAGTTTCATATCCGGGGGTTTATATGTACCATTGTGCACCGGGGGGGCATGCTATTCCTATGCATATCATTTTCGGGCAATACGGAATGATGGTAGTAAAAGCAAAGAAAAAATTCAAAATGGAGGAAGTAATGGGGAAAAAACCCGATGTGGAAATTTATCTTATACAACACGAATTTTATTCCAGCGGAAAAGAGGCAGTGGATGGTCATCCCTTATACACGGTATTTAATGGTAAAATTTTCAGATACGTTGACGAACCTATCAAAGCTAAACCCGGAGATTTTGTAAGAATTTATTTTTTGAATGCGGGACCTAACTTGATTTCAACTTTTCATATTGTGGGAATAATCTGGGATTATGCGTATTGGCAGGGAAACCCTGAAAATATATTTACTTCAGGACAAAGCGCCCTTGCGGGTCCCAGTGATTCATGGATTCTTGATTTTCGCATGCCGCCTGATGAAGGGGCATATCTGATGTTGTCTCATGCAGTAGGTTCAACAGACCGTGGCGCCATTGGCATACTTATGTGTGATAAAAATGCTGATACACCTGTAATGATAAAAGCAGATGGTCCGGAGTATTCAACCAAAGAATTAGCAGAATTAAAGGAAAAATCTCTACGTACAATATCGCCTTTTGAACCGGGCACACCCGACATAGACCCGGTAGTTGTTTTTGGTCCGGATTCAAAGGAAGTTACTGTAAAAATTATAGGAAATTCATTTTTTCCCAAGAGGATACAGATTTCAAAAGGCACAAAAGTGAAATGGTTAAATGAAGATGTATTTTCATATTTTGAAGGGGAGTACGCCGGCATTCATGATATTTTTTCAATTTCAGGTGAAGACAAATTTAAGTCCCCCTTGCTTGCGCATGCTGAAACCTTTGTGCAGGAATTTAAAACTCCCGGTGAGATGAAATATATATGTACTCCACATCCTTACATGCGCGGTGAAATAACCGTAGTAGAAAATAAAAATACTTCTGCTAAAGATTATTGGACAATGGGTTTTTCATTGTCGGCGATAATAATTGCATTAGGTCTTTTTTTGAGAAGAAAATAAATATGTAGTGAGTAAATCTGCTGAAAAAAATATCTTGCGGAAAAATTATTAACCATTAATCTTTCCCACCCTCTTCTCCTCTTCCACAATTAGCGCATGAAATTCCTGATAAATTTTGATATACGGTGACACTGCGTCCTCCATCATTTTTTTTAACTTTTCGTAGGGCTGTTTAGACGGGATTATTTTATTTCTGATTAAAAACCGTTGTGTATAAGTGTCAATAATAAAGTGAGGTTTTTTATAGGCATATAATAAAATAGAATCGGCAGTTTCGGGACCTATCCCAATCACATTCAATAAATTTTCACGGGTGGGTGTTTTCCCATTCAAGGTTAGAAAAAATTTACTGAAATTCTTCAGATAATAAGATTTTTGATTAAAGTACCCTGCTGATTTTATAAGGACAGCAATGACAGGTTGTTCGAGTTTTAAAATTTTGTTTGGATGTAAATTATGTGAATTTTTCAGTGCTATTAATGCTTTCTCAGCATTTTTCCAGGTGGAATTCTGGGTAAGAATTGCACCAACTCCAATTTCAAAGACCTGCAAACCGTTCTTAGGATAATCATAATTGTTTTTATGATACCCGGAAGGATATTTTTTCAAACCAAGAAGAGGCCACCAGCCCTGCGGACCGTGTTTTTCAACTAGTTGATGATATAGCGTGGGGATTGGGATTGGCATGTAGAACTTTACAAATCTATGAATTTTTAGTATTTTTTTATTTTTTTCTTGTTTTTCTCAATTCTTTGTTGTATATTTACCTTTTATTTGAAGCACTTATGAAATAATTTACTATTTTTTTCGCCACAAAAACACTAAATCTCACAAAATATAATTTAATTTTCTTATTGGTGCAATTTCGTGTTTTGGTGGCAATAGTTTTTTTCGGGCTTAATGTGTAGTTAAAAAATTTCACCCTAACCCTTTACGCTCATGAAAACCCAACATTGTAATCACACAAATTTACCGCACGATACTTTTAGATGTTGGATGTTTGATATTAGATATTGGCTCTCAAACATCAAACATCAAACATCCAATATCAAATATCTTTTTATCCATTATAATTTTATCTATGGGATTATGCACCAACATCACGAAATTAAATGCCCAGACAACCGGAAATTCAAACACTGCTGAATTTGAAGTTTCTTATAAAAATCTAAATGGAATCATCTTAACAGAAAATGAACAATTACTGAAAACTGTAGAAGAGGGGTGGGGTAATGCTTATGCAAACTCTAATTGTACCATGGCGCCTTTCGCTCACGGACTAATTGAATACGTGCCGGGAAATACAGCAAGTAACTACGCCTTTGGTTTCAGGGATGTAAATGACCCATGTTCCGGTGACTTGTCTGATTTCAGGCATTGTTTTCATTTTCACGAAAATCAAACGTTTACCGTTGAAGAAAACAATACGATAGTGTATGGTCCCGTACCCTATAACTCCGGCGATATTTTTCGGATTGAACGAATTGGGCAGTTTATGAAATATGAGCACAACGCAAATGAAGTGGCACAACTTGCAGGATTTCTAAACAGGGAGGTCTTAGCGGAAGTTGCCATCTTTTCTGAAGCCGGATTGGTTTATAAACTAAAAGCATCGTTTGACTGTCCGTTAAAAGCCGATGCCGGAGAAGATAAAACAATTTGTATGGGAGGAAGTACTACCATTGGAGGAAGTCCCGCCTCTCTGGGTGGTAAAAATCCAATTTCCTATCTATGGGAACCGGCAGAAGGGTTAAGTAATTCCACCGTTGCTCACCCTACGGCAAATCCATTACAAACAACAAAATATATACTTACTGTTATTGATAACCAAGGGAACAGTGCAACTGATTTGACTGTTGTGGAAGTAGTGCCACTTACAACGGTTTCGGCAGGAGATGATGTTTCAATATGCTACGGCTCTTCGGTGACACTTACCGCTTCCGGCGCTGATTATTATTCATGGAGCCCTTCCATCGGATTAAGTACTACCACGGAAGCAAGCACCACGGCGGGTCCAGAAACAAGCACTCAATATAAAGTTACAGGGACAGACCGGCAAGGATGCATGGGGGAAGATGTTGTAACTGTTACCGTATTAAATCCAATAGCAAATGCAGGAAACGATATTACCATTGCAAGTGGCACGTCTGTTCAAATTGGTTCAGATCTCGAGCCGGGAGTTAGTTATAGTTGGTCGCCAGTAACAGGATTAGACAACTCCTACATTTCAAACCCTGTTTTTTTTCTTCAAAATAATAGCAATTCAGACGAAACATTTACCTACACATTAACGGCATCTATAGAAAATTGCAGTAATGCGGATGACGTGAATATTACTGTCACTTCTGTAATATACGATGCCATTCCTGTTACTACCGTTCAGGATACGATTTCTTCATTAACTCCAGGAAAGGTCTTTGATGTTATTCATGATAATTATGGAAACAGATATTCCTTAAAAGACATAATGGTTGAAGAACCAAATAACTCAACCGCACGCATAAGTTCACACACCTGCGATGCCGGTTATTTTAATGTTGTTTTTGAACCTAACTGTGGAATGGATATAGTTGGAAACGATGTGCATGACGCACGCCGAGCTGTGATTTGCCAATTGCTTAATGATATTTCTAACTTCATTATTTCTCCATGTTCCACTAACAATGTTAAAGTAAATATTTGGGTGAGGGATATTTCCAAAATTGTAACTGACCCCCATATAAATAATGTAGGAGGTCTTGCATCTCCATTTTATGTGGCACCATCCGGCGCCTCTGCATCGGGAGGAATAATAGATAATGAAATATGGAAAACAATTATTTCGGGAATTAATTCATATACCAATGTAGCTAACCCATTAATTTCTTCAAGCACAAACCCCGGCGCTCCTGCTAATTATTATCATGGTATGATGGCGTTTAATTTTTACAACCCGGATGTTAACTGGAATACAAATCTTACTTCTGCCCAACCCGCAAATTTTGCAAATCTTATAGACCTTTATACTGTAGCACTGCACGAGTTCACTCATGCTTTAGGATTTGCTTCTCTGATTGATGTGGATGGAACCAGTATTTTAAATACAGGTTTTGATTATTATTCAAGGTATGATTTATTCCTTCAGGATGCGAAAGGAAACTCGCTAATTAACAACACAACCGGTTGTTCAATTTATAATAATTCGTTTAATACTAATGTTCTAACATCGTCTCTTGCACCCAAATGCACTCTTCCAGGTAATTTAAATGAAGGAGCTCAGATTAATGACACTTATAGTTGTACCAACGCTATAAAATATAATAATGGCAGTATAAATGTTCCTGTCTATAACCCCGCTTGTTTTGAACGTGGTGGCAGTTTAAGTCATTTTGAAGATGAATGTATTGGGACCAATCAAGAAGATATTTACTATGTAATGTCAAATAGTGTATTAAAAGGAATAATGAAACGCCGTTACCAGCCAGAAGAAAGAAAGGTATTATGCGATTTGGGTTATTCTACAAATAGCTCTTTTGGAAACGATGCAACAGTCATTAATTCATATCGGGATTTTAATATGTCTTGTACCAGAAACCAGGTGGTTGGAGTAAATGATGGGATTACTAATGGAATTTATACTTTTACCGGTGCCACTAATAAAGATATACCTATTACAGATTTATTAAGAAACGACCATTCAGCAGATCGTTTTGAATGTCTGCAAGTTGTAAGCAGAAATGGAACGCTTAGCGCCACTTCCGGTGATAAAGCAACGGTAGTAAATTTTCAGAGCGCCACTCCTGGCTTGGTTATTTTAAAGTATATTCCATGGAACAATGCTTCAAATATCAGAGGAAATATTACTTATATTTTTGTTTTTGTATTATATGGTAATTGTACACCTGAAGGGTGTAACAATTTGATTAATAACAGTGGATTTGAGAATTCAACAGGTTGTGGATCGTATGATTATTATTATCCAACGGCTGGTCTTGCCATAGATTGTTGGACTCCATTTGGCTGTACACCTGATTTATTTTCAAGACAATGCGTTTCTGAAAATTTAAAAATACCAACAGGTGTTGGCGAAGCATATTCTGTAAACAATAATTATTTCGTTGGAATTAGCAGTAATGAAGCTATTCAAAATACTCTACTATTACCAATAACAAAAGATAATACATATCATATAGGTTTTTGGGCAAAAATTTCCAATAAACCCTGGGGGTCTTCATTAAATTTCACTGCTGATATAAATATAGGAGGCGAAGTTGGGACTGTGCCCCCTATTTGCTCCTCACCAATGGTTCCACTTTCAAATATTTTGGCAACGTTAAAAATTAATTACCCATCAACACTAGAGTGGCATTATTATGAAACCACACTTACACCTTACACTGGCAATATCCCGATTACATACCTTGTTATTGCCAATGCAGTTAATAATAATTTTGTTTATATTTTTATTGATGATATCAGATTAACTCTCATAGAAAATGCCGGGCAATTTCACATTACACCTTCTACTTTATGTATTAACCAAACGATACCTGACTTAAGTGTTTATGCCACACCTCCGGGGGGCACATTTTCCGGAACAGGAGTACAATTAAATAGTGGAATATATTCATTTAGTGCCACCACAGCCGGTACAGGAACGCACACGATTATGTATTCATATACCGACAATCTTGGATGCCCCGTTAATATCGGAACAGATGTTACAGTTTCAAACTCCACCTTTAATACTATAAGCGCAACAGCAAGTCCTGCAACTATCTGTCCAGGGCAATCCTCAGTTTTAACTGCAAAAGATGCCAGCACTTATCTATGGCAGCCTGGAAATTTGAGCGGCAGTACTATTACAGTGACACCCAGTGTCACTACTCAATATACGGTGGTAGGAACGGATGTGAATGGGTGCCAGTCTGATCCGGTGGCGGTTACGGTTACGGTTTCCAATTCTGCCTTGAACAATGTAAAAGTAACTGCATATCCTTCAACGATTTGTACTCAAGGTGGTACTTCAACATTAACCGCCACCGGAGCGAGTACTTATTTGTGGCAGCCGGGAAATTTGACCGGTAGTACCATTACAGTGACACCCAGTGTCACTACACAATATACAGTAGTTGGAACGGATGCAAACGGATGTCAATCGGCTCCAATGCCTGCTACGGTAACGGTTTCACCTCTGCTATGCCCAGGTACCAACCAAACAATTTGCCAGGGTGAGACAATTGGTATCGGAGGTGAAGGGCTTCGTGGTTACACTTATTCATGGTCTCCTTCCGAGGATTTGAGTGATGCAACTTATTCAAACCCTTTAGCAAGTCCAACCACAACCACCACCTACTCAGTTACTGTCACCCAAGATGCAACTGGTTATACTTTTTTACATTCTTTAACTGTCACGGTTAATCCTACGCCTGCCGCTTCTTTCACTTTTAATAAATATGATAATATAGTAGGTACACCGGTAAACTTTACTAACACATCTTCTAATGCTACAGGAGTAACTTATACCTGGGATTTTATGGATGCAGAAGGTAGTACAACCTATAATGGCAATGTTGCAACACATACTTTTTCTACCTACTGGGGTTCGGGTTATTATCAGATAAGTTTGACCGTAGCAAACAGTTACTGTTCCTATAAAGAGGTACAAAATATTTATATTATTTCTTCTGCTGGAGATTATTCTCCCACGTATGATTGTTTAAACAATTTCCCTTATAACTACATTGATTTGGAAATCACTTCCTCTAATCAAGATGCGTCAACTTTAAACTCTACAGGTGGTGTCATTTATATTAAAGGTACCCTTACCATTAAAGCAGGAGGAAAACTCTTTGTAAACAACAAAACCATTGCGTTTGGACCTCAGGGAAAAGTAATTGTTGAAGCAGGTATTAGCAGCACAATACAAGGAGCGCTTTTAAGATTAAATGCCGCACAATTAAGCGGTATAGAATTTAGCAATTGTAATGGGAAAAATGTACCAATGATGTGGCAGGGGGTTGAGGTTTGGGGTAAATCCTCCAGTTCTTCGCAATCAGATCAGGGACAAATTATCTTATTAAATAATTCCAAGGTTGAAGATGCTTACAACGGTGTAATACTTGGTAAAACAAAACTAACAGTTACTAATGATATTGAACCATTTTTTATACCTAATGACCACGATAATAACTTCGGAGGTGGTATTATCAAAGCCATTTCAAGTACCTTCAACAGGTGCCTTACAGGCGTAAAATTTTTTGACTACCCTCATTATAACGGAAGTAGAATCGTCTCTTGCAATTTTACCTGTAAAGATGTAGCGGGAAACAATGTATCAGTTTTAGATCCACATTTGCTTGAACCTTTTTATTATAAATTTTATCGCAATCCATTTTTTGGAGTAAATAGCGATGTTAATTTTCATGGTTTTAGTTTAGGTAATTCTCTATGTAATATTGTGCTTTTGGGTATTCAAAAGGCAGTAAGTATCCAGGATAATACCTTCGATTACGCAAATGTTATGTTGAACTAAACCTTCGGTAGCCGGATAACGCACTCATCTACTCCATTATTACCCTGCAAATATAGATTTTTTTCGCTTTATTGAG